>ENA-ORML01000137-ORML01000137.1-human-gut-metagenome-genome-assembly--contig:-NODE-137-length-93695-cov-30.321337_pt1 | contig 93695 bp, 106 predicted proteins | sample MGYA00242103_ERZ508995 | MGnify/ENA primary metagenome ERZ508995 (study PRJEB26280, sample SAMEA2338702) | human gut metagenome | biome: human gut; feature: human-associated habitat; material: faeces... | reverse complement strand
CCACACTTCCATTGGGAAAATTAACTCCCATATTTAAAATTGCGAACTGCTATATTCCTTGTATTAGACAAGAATTTAGAAGTTCCACAAAAAAAGCCGCAATTGAGCACATTTGTAAGTGTACTCGCTTGCGGCTATTTTTGTTTTTAGTTGGGTAGTAGACTACTTTATTCGTCAAAGTCTCTATAATGGGCTTATTTGACCTTAGTAAGCATCTTTTCCTATACTTCATTTATCGAGTTTTCTAATAAACTAGTTTCAATCATCACAATCCCAAACAACTGACTTTTGTAATTTTTCGGGATAAATACTTCTAGCTGTTATAAACGGATATTCACTTTCATTGTTTATACACATCTCTACTATCTGTGGTTTTCTTGCCTTTGTACTTATATTTAAAAATGCTTTTTTAAAATACTCCCAATGTGGTTCTTTGGGAAGTATTGGAAATCTCATTGGTAAAAGAATATCACTTATATAAACTTCAAACATTAAAGGGGAATATTCCTTAAACCTTACTGCTTTTGCATTATACATATTCCACCAATCAAATATATAAGGAGTACACATTAGAAGCCCATCACATTCCATTGGATTACCTTTGCTGCTAAATTCATATCTATTCGGTGGTACTACTTCTTTTTCTAAACAATACTTATATATACTATTATATACCCTATCTTCTAATGTACCATTGAGATTAAGTAGAAAGGAATCTTCTAAAATGATATACCCACGTGGTATAGCTCTTATTAATCCTAAATTCTCACACCTACTCAATAAGCTTTTAACTTTCTCCCTGCACATCTTTAACTCTTCTGCTATGGACTTTATATTTGCTTTCTCCTTTCTGCAATTGGGAGTATAAATCTTAGTAGTACCTATGTCACATAAACAAGCAAGACGGATTAAAAAGCCTTTTATTTCGTTCTCAATATCCGTCCTGTATATAAACTGTGGATTTAAAAAGTAGAATCTTTGTGGTTCATGGAAATAGTATAAATTCTTCTTCCTTTTATCTCCCTCATAAGGTACACCAAGAGCTTTATCAATTTCTTTTTTATCCTCTTCATTATTGGGATTCAAAGTTTTTATGGATAATATTGATTTATATTCTTTCAATTTGCCAATATAGCCCTCAACTGTACTTTCTGATAAATTTAGTTCTTCTTGCATCTTTTTCTCTCCAATAGCGGAAGCACATTCTTTATTGCATTTAGTCCGTATATAATAAAGTAGTACCGCTTCCATATTGGCACTTTTACTTTGAGGAATACGTATCAGGTCTTTGTTTACCGTTATATATTTCATCAGTAGCTATGAAGTCGTGGTTATCAATCAAAATAATCTCCTGTTTTTCTTTTTCAATCTTCCTGTATTGTGAAGTACCAAAAAATATCTTGGCTTCTTTTCTATTCTTAAAAATTATTCCTGTTGGTTTGTGTAGTATCATATATAAAATACGAAAAATGGGGTGTACCCCTATGGATATTAGTATATTTTGTATTAGTATATTATCCTTGAGTATCTGACACTTTGAAAAACGAGAATCTGACACTTCATATAAATCTTAGTTAAATTGCATTTGGGGTATTGAATAGACTGTGATAACCTTTCCTTGTATCTTTCTTTTGCTTTTAATATAGCCATTTGAGCTAGCCCATAAGCCAACTCTAAGCCTGTTATCTGTAATTCCTTGTTTTAGTGCTTTTTCTCTGATTCCTTCATAGGTGAATGTTTGCATGGTACTGTTTTATAATAAAAATGGTGATAAAATAGTGTATCTTTTGTGCCTGTGCTATCTTATATACTATTTGTAATATATTGATACAAAGGTACTAAGTTTTTAGGGAGTGCCCTAATACTAGTACCACAAACTGAAAAAATCGACTAGAAGTATTGATAATGATTATTCGTGAAGAATATGTTTTATTGGCAATCGTTGATAATCATTTATTTTTCATTTACCCTTTCTGTAAGAATAATCAATTTTTAATATTCCCAAATTACCAATTTGTGGTAATTTCTTAAAATATTCTTGGATTGTTAATTGCTTAAAACTTGAAGAAATAGGATAATAGCAACCACCAGTTTGTATACCTTGGTAATATTCTGTTATTAATTTAGTATTCATATCTACTGTATAGCCATCTGGAAGAATAGCCGCTATTGGGCTCTTCGCTGTTTTTCTTATAGCCACAATTCTTTGCATTTTGCTTTTGAAAGTAATGATATAGAATCCTTGCATCAAAGTAACTGGTAAATAAATAACTTTCTCTAAATGCTTTTTGAATAATTCAGCTCTTTCTTCATTACCTAAACTAGACAGTTCTTCTGTATCTATATAATTAATAAGACTTTCTTTGTTTGTTATAAGTTTTACTTTCTCTTTATTGCAATGGGATATTTCATCTTCTAATTTGTGAATTTTATTTTCTATAGTCAATTGTTCATCTTGTATAGCATTAGCTATGGATTGACTTTTGGCATGAATATACCTTTCTATTAATCTTTTATTGTCTTTATTTAGACTTTCTATTTCAATGTTTTTATTTTCTATTTTTCGTTCAATACCTTTTATTTCTTCATTTATTTCGTATATTTTTTGTTCAGTTTTAGCCATGAAAATGAATATTTCATCTGTATTATGGATGTACTTAAAAACATTGAATATGACTTCATTGGTAAATTGATATGATATTTCATCTTTGTATTGACAATGTATTGGATTGTCTTTAGCACTCACATCATTACATCTATAGACCATTTTCTTTATACCAGATGTATAACCTTTGTCTTTTACCATCATTCCTCTTCCGCATCTGCATTTTATAATACCTCTAAGTGTATTGAAGTAATTATTACCAGTTGAGCAAAATTTATGATTATCTTTGAGCATTTGGTTTACTCGCTCAAAATCACTTTCAGAAATAATAGGAGTGATTCTATTTTCAATAATATTGGGATTGTCTTTTCTGTCGAAGCTGTGAATTCTTCTTCTAATTCCTTTATATAAAATATTGCGAACTAATACGCTTAATAATTGCCTTGTAACAAAGTTTCCTCTAAATAATATATTTCTATTATTGAAGTATTTGGCTATTTTTCCTAAAGAATAACCCTCAAGAGCTAATTGGAATATCTTCTTAACATTGGCTACTTCTTCTTCGTTTTCGATAAGTATTTTCTTTGGTCTATTTCCATTAGGATTGTAAATAGCATTGTACCCATAAGGAATTTTAGCATCAACAACAGCATAAGGATTTTGACTTAATAACGCTTGTTTCCCTTCTTGATTTTTACGTTTTATTTCCTTACGGTCTTGTGCAGCCCTAAAAGCTCCAACAAGTAATATAATTAATTCTGTAATATCTAGTGTTGAATGAGCTTCATATACTTTACTTGGAGCATCTAGGAAAATTAGTGATAATCCATTGTATACAATATTTTGGATTATGTTTATAGTTTCTAATATTTCTTCTTGTCTACTAAGACGAGATAGTTCTGAAACTACTAGTATATCTGCATCTTTACCTGTAAGTGCTTGTAGTCTTAAATAGCCAGGTCTATCAGATTTTGCACCAGATATGCCAAAGTCAATAATCTCTTCATTAGCTTGTAAATTATTGTTTTTACAATATTCCTTAAACTTTATTCTTTGTCTTTCAACATCTTGGTGTGTTGTGGAAACTCTAATATAGGCTATTGCTTTTTTATGGTTCATGGTAATTGCATTATATTTGGTGCAAATATAATATGTTTTCTTGTCATGGGCAAGTTCGTTATGTTAAACGAGTATTCGTGTCAAATACTGGCGAATCGTATCGGGTTTATCGGTAATGGAGGCCCGTTTACATTGATGCAGTTAAAGGTGATTCAGGAAGTGATAACTCTTGTCATCTTTACGGTGTTTACTACTGTTTTTTTTAAAGGAGAGGCACTGCACTGGAATCATTTGGCTGCATTCGTTTGCCTGATAGCGGCAGTGTATTTTGTGTTTATGAAGTGAAAAGATATTGTTTGTCAAATCCGATATGAATGTTTGAAAATTAGAGGCTCTGTTTTACCCAAACAGAGCGTCTGTTTTATATAAATAGAGGCTCTATTTGCATAAAATAGAGCCTCTAATTTATTCGTATATTTTCGTTGTCTTTTTATTGGGGAGTAGTTATGTATTTTTTCATCCCTTCCGTATAGTAAGTCTTAAATTCTCCGTTGTCTCCACTATAAATAAAGTACGCGTCAATCTTGGGGTTTGCTTTGCAGAATGTTTCGGCTTCTTCCAGTCCCATTACCATAAAGGCGGTAGCCAGCGCATCGGCGGTCATACAGTCTTCTGCGATTACTGTGGCAGATAAGATATTGTGTTGCACCGGATAACCTGTTCTGGGGTCAATCGTATGAGCGTATTTTTTTCCGTCTTTATAGTAAAAGTTACGATAGTTGCCGGAGGTAGCCATACCGAGGTCGGTGAGGTCGAGTACCGTTTGTAAGTCTTGTCTCACGGATAGGGAGTCGTCAATCGGTTTGTTGATGCCGATACGCCATAAGTTGTTTTTGGGGTTAACCCCTTTTACTACCACTTCTCCGCCTATGTCTACCATATAATTCTTTATTCCTTTCCGGTCGAGCAGTTGGGCGATGACATCCACCGAATACCCTTTGGCAACCGCACTGCAACTTAACATGATGCGGGGATCTTGTTTGATAACTCTTCCATTTTCTAGTTTCACCTTTTCATAATCGGTGATTTGCAGCAGGCTATCTATCATTAATGAGTCCGGGAAAGCTCCTTTCTTGAATCCGAATCCCCAGGCGTTGGCCAGTGGGGCTATGGTTATGTCGAAAGCACCTTTGGTTTCACGGGAGATTTCCATGGAACGGTTGAAGCATTTTTGAAAGAAACTGTCTGTCACTAATTCTTCATTACGATTTACACGACTGATTACGGAACTGTCATTGAACGGAGATAATGAAAAGTCGAAACGTTTCAGTTCTGCTTCGATCTCTGGTTTCAAGTCACTGTCATATTGGTAGGTGATGTTGTATACTGTTCCGAATACAAGCCCTTTGATATTGTAATAGTTTGCTTGCTGATTGTGTCTGGCTAATATCCAAATGGTTGCCAGAATCAGGAACGCTAGCCAAAGGAAACTTTTCTTTGTTTTCATACGCTTTTCTATATTTTGATGAGAAACTTTCTCTTTTTATTGAAAGAATAAATGTTCAACCAATATTTTTAGTCCGATGATGACTAAAATGATACCTCCCCATAGTTCTGCTTTTAACTTTCGGGCAATCCCGCAGCCGCATTGGATACCAAAGATCAGCCCGATGAGCGACATGACAAACGAAACAAGTCCGATGATACAAATAGGAGAGAGGATTTGAGTATAATCTTGAACTCCCAGAAAGGCGAAGGAAATGCCGATTGCCAGTGCGTCAATACTTGTCGCTATCGCCATTGTGAATACTACTTTCAGCTTGGTGGGATTAAATAGCTGGCAACATTCTTCTTCCTTGAAAGATTCGAAAATCATTCTGCCGCCTAGAAAGGCAAGAATAGCAAAAGCGATCCAATGGTCTACGCTTTCTATCAGGTGACTGAAACTCTTGGCGAACATCCAGCCGATGAAAGGCATGAGAGCCTGAAAAAATCCGAAGGCGAAAGCCATGACCAGCATCGGTCTCCATTGGGTACGTTTTAAAATAATACCGCTTGCAATCGAAACAGCGAAACAGTCCATCGCCAAACCTATTGCAAGCAGCCAAATCTCTAGTCCTGTCATTATATTCTAAAGAGGTAGTTTATAAATGAGGGAATAAGTGATTCCCATATTGTTCGATTTATATTTTCCGTAGCCGGGCACATACCAAGGATCTCCGTATTCTCCCGTAGAAGCGCTGGTTTTATATTTCATGCGTACCGACCAGCCCATGTTGAAGTTCTTGTAAATGCGTACTTTAACTCCTAATACGATTTCCAACCATTGTACGGAGGCTTTCATTCCCGGATGATTGAACGGGATACTTCCTCCCCAGTAGTCGTCTCCGAGACTGGGATTACCGATGTTGTCCCCCCATATCGGATCATCTGCCGGCAGGGTCGATACATCGTATTTGAATGAACTGAACGCATAACGGATACCTGCATACAGATAACTGTTTTTCTCTTTCTTCTTTGCCATTGTGTTGTAATCCACACCGATGCGGAAGAAAGGGGCTGCTTTACTTTTATAGTGTATACCTGTTTCGCTCCATGTGTCTGTGCCTCCCATACCAAACTCAACTGTCGGGATGAATTTGTTCTTGAGGTTGACTGCTATACTTACTTCAGAACTCATAAAGTCACCACCCAGAAGTTTACTTCCGATGCCGTATAAGTCTACACCTACATACGTCCCGTTATAGAACGGAATTGTATCTATCTCGGTAACTTCCTTTTTCTTCTGATCTCTTTTGGGTGTATGGACCGGGCGTTGCTGCTGTGCTATCAACGGAAGCCCAATACAAAAGAGCAGAAGCAGACTAATTAGTCTCTTCGTCAGGTGTCCGCTCTCGGTATATAAAGAATATTTGTAGATTCTCAATTTCATTTGTATTGGCTTCTTTATTTCGTAAATAGATAGAATCTATTGTTTCCGCACTGTTTGTTTTATTTCCAAACTTGGCGCTGATAATGTTCTGTTTCATCATATATCCGCATTCCATAGACTGGAAATAGGGAGTGTTTTGTTGCACAATGTATAAAGTGTCTGCGTTATCCCAATTACGTACAGGGTCATACCGGAGAATAAATATAGTAGAATCGCTGGTATATCGTAATGGTAACATCACTTTGTGAACTTTCTTCTCATTATTTAGAATAATAGAGTCAGTTCCTAATGCTGTAATAGTTAATGAATCGAGTGTGTCATTTGCTATAACGTTTGGAACGAGAGTTTTGTCAATGGACTTGAATGTGCAATACATCATCGGTCGTCCTGCCAACGAACAGTCGTTTTCGTCCGAGCACGAACTGTGGATACTGATAGCACCACCGACAATTAGTAATATGAGAAAGATACGAATTAAATTCTTCATAATCAATGGTTGAATGTGAATCAAATTTTCTTTTCTATCTGATAGTTATTCCGTTCCGGTGCGTTACGCGAGATCAGTTCACCTAAGAATCCGGCGAGGAACAGTTGTGTACCTATAATCATAGCCGTGAGTGACAAATAAAAATAGGGAGAATCGGTCACCAGTCTATAGGGGAGACCGTTGTACATGGCGTATAGCTTGCTTACACCTACAATGATAACGGATATCATTCCGATGAGAAACATCAGTGAACCTAGCAGACCGAAAAAATGCATGGGCTTGATTCCGAACTTGGAAAGGAACCAAAGAGAAAGCAAGTCCAAGTATCCGTTAACAAAGCGGTTCAGTCCGAATTTGGTTGTTCCGTATTTGCGTGCCTGGTGGTGTACCACCTTTTCACCGATTTTCTTGAATCCGGCATTCTTTGCCAGATAAGGGATATAACGGTGCATCTCACCATAGACTTCAATATGTTTGATGACCTCTTTGCGATAGGCCTTCAGCCCGCAGTTAAAATCGTGCAGATTCTTGATGCCCGAGACTTTGCGTGCAGTGGCGTTGAATAGCTTGGTCGGCAATGTCTTTGATATTGGATCATATCTTTTCTGTTTCCAGCCCGAAACCAAATCGTAGCCGTCTTCCGTAATCATCCGGTATAGTTCGGGGATCTCGTCCGGACTATCTTGCAAATCGGCGTCCATAGTGATAACCACATCACCCTGTGCCTCTGCAAATCCGCAATAGAGTGCAGGTGATTTACCATAGTTACGGCGGAACTTGATACCTTTCACACACTCCGATTGGGCTTTGAGTTTTTCTATCACTTCCCATGAGCGGTCTGTACTTCCGTCGTTAACGAAAATCACTTCGAATGAGAATCCGTTGGCTTGCATTACCCGTTCTATCCAAGCGTAGAGTTCGGGTAGTGACTCTTCTTCATTGAATAATGGGACTACAACTGATATATCCATTTTTATTAATTACTATTTACGAATTACAAATTACGATTGAGACAGTCCGTTGTTTTCCGGTTTGGCTTTTTTCATGACCATTAGTCCGGTAGGGATAGCCAGAAGACTGCCCCAAAACACATCCCATGACAGTAATTGCATAGTAATGTTGATTGAGGTGAGTGAACGGGCGGTATCTATCGTTTCTTTTATAATATCTTTGTTTTCTGCCAGGGCAGGAGTGTTGGTCATTAACTCGTCCCAAAGTTGGATGTAAGAATTGACGATGAAGCCATGGTCTATGAATTGGAAATAAATGTAGTGCACCACCGCTACCAACAAAGAAGCGAACATATACATAAATATAGTAAAGAGTACTGCATGAGAAAACTGGATACTTCCTCCGCAGATTTTATCCCGATACATCTTCACGTAGTGGTAACCGATGAAGGGCACTGCCAGCGTCAGGATTACGAATAATAATGAAAGGAAGGGTATATGAAATCCTAACGGAAATAATATGAATTTCAATATCCAATAGATTCCCATATACGTGCCAAAGTGCATGGCATATTTTTGTAAATAACTTCTGTTTTCTGTCATCATCATTTATAAATTGCGCACAAAGGTACAAATAATCTCGGTTGGTAGGGGAAATATGGTTGTTAAAGTTAATAAAGCTACAAAAGTTACTGTCTGAATATTTTTTTTATGATTTTAATTGATTGAAATGTAGTCGGTTAGTTGTTGGCTGGTGAAAAAAGTTTCTTGCACCTATTGCAGAATCAATAAAAATGTCTACCTTTGCAACCGCAAAACGGGTAAGTCCTATACGGCCAGCTCCCTTCGAATCCTCCAGGGCTTGATCGCAGCAAAGGTAGTTGGTTGTAGCGGCGCGATATAGTAAGCTTACCCACCCGCCTCTTTAGCTCAGTTGGCCAGAGCACGTGATTTGTAATCTCGGGGTCGTTGGTTCGAATCCGACAAGAGGCTCAAAAGAAGGATGTCAATCCGGATAAAAAAGCATTCAGATAGTTGTCTGAATGCTTTTTTTGTTATCTGTTCCTGTATAATTTTATAAAGATTCCCAAAGTTGCCAGAATGATTAGTAAGGTAAGCCCGAATGCCCAATAGTTGATAACTCGTGATTCTGCGGTAAGTACATAATTTCCAGTCAGAAGCCGGAGACCGTCTATTTTCCATACCATTATATTATTGGTTGAAAGACTGGCGTTGGAAGAAAGAAGTGTGCCGGGCATTGTCAACTCAAATTGTATAGCATGATAGAATACTTCAGCAATCTTGATTTTCTGTTCGCACATATTGTCCATTGCCTTTGCATGGGCTTTATAAAGTTCCGAGTAATAGTTTGTTTGACCGACTTTATCAAAAAGCGCACAGACATCATCTATTCCTGCGTCTCCACAACTGTCTTTCCCTGACAGGTGATTGGTATAGACTGTTTCTTTGAGTTCGTTCAGGCGATTTACGTAGACCGTGTCACCTTTTTGTGAGGTAAATTGGCGAATGACTTCCCAAATAACTTCGTATTGGCTGCGATTGTACCATTCTCCGAATTTAGCTTCGAGTTTATCTAGTTTGTCGTTTTGTTCGATGCCGTTCATACCGCTAAAGGCAGCGTTGTCTCCACGAAACCAGATTATTTGTTCTTCTTTATTCAGATATTTGTCAAGAGGGACCGGTCCTTTGTCCGGAAGTTCTTTATAAGTAGCGGTATATATATAATAGGTATAAAACCATTTGAAACGTTTCTTTAACTGTTCCGTAGGTATTGCCAAAGAGCTCATCTGTTCTTTTCCATTGGAGATAGAGAAATATTCTCCATTTATCAGGGGAATATTCCGGCAGGCTTTTACATTCAGTTTTTCTTCTTCTCCCCAGAAATTAAATTTGAGGGTGGAGTCCAGATTTACTATCTGCCAGTCGGTATCCAATTGAAACAGAAATGGGTTATGTGTCTTATTTCCTGCAATGAAAGCGGAATCACCTCGTGCATAGACCTCTCTATGCATACTTCCATTGGTGTCTATCCGTGAAGTCATTCTATAATAAGTACTGCACGAAGTCATACCCAGTGACAGTAACAGTAGTAATGTTGTGATTGAATGATTAGTTTTCATACTCTGTTTATCTTAATTGGTTTTCTTTTATAATTTGAAGTATTCGCGTCTGCCGGAGCTTCCGGTGCTGCGTGTATTGAGAGGATAGGTAGGTACTTTTCTCCAAGAGTTGCATTTCTTCCCAGTTCTTCGGTAAGGGAAATGAAGTGCCGTTTGGCTGATAGACATATCCATTTTGCGTTTCTGCTTCGGAAGGGGAGGGAGGAAAACAAGCATCGTTTATAAATAAAAAGAGCAATAACGTTGCTGCGGTTCCTGATATCCAAGCACCAACGAGATATCTTATCTTTTTCTTTTTAGGAGCGTTATCGGTTATCTTATTCAGAATAGCCGCTGTTAGTTCTTCTGGATTTTCTAATATGGGTTGTCTGTTTTTGATTTCCGTCAACCATTCTTCGTACTTTTTATCTTCTTGTTTCATAAGTCGGGGTCTATTTGATTCATTTTATTACGTATATTCTTTCGGGCAAGATATAGAGTGCTTTTTATCTTCTCAGGTGATAGGCCTGTGATAGTTTGCACTTCTATGACTTCCAGTTCTTCTACATCACGCAGCATGAAAACAAGTTTCTGCTGGGGAGGAAGTTCGTTGGTATAGCGCAATATCAATTCTTTCAGTTGCCTGTTGGATAGAGATATTTCAATATTGTCGTCCGATGCGAGGTTGATAGAATCAGAAAAGGCGAACTCGTTGTTCAAAGACGAATGGCGAAGTGAACGTAAACGGTCATAACACGCGTTGCAGGTGATTTTATAAAGCCAGGTAGAAAAGCGATTCTTCCGATTATATGTTTTCAAGGATAACCAGACTTTTACAAATGTCTCCTGTGTTATGTCCCTGGCTTCGTCTTCGTCACAAAGCAACCGGAAGGCAAGCCTGAATACCATTGGCTGAAATTCGGTGACCAACTGGGCAAATGCTGCTGTGTCTTTCCGTTGGCTCCGGTCTACCAGTTCCAGTGTCTTTTCCTGATTTATCATTGTTTATTCATTCTTGTTTATTATATGATACGCATGAAAATGTTTCTGGTCGTTTGCGAATCATCAAATATATAAAAAAAGAGGATAGGCTTTTTAAAACCTATCCTCTTTTATTTATAAAGTAAAAAGTATGCTTACTTGATTCTCTTATATCCATATACGGCCAAGTCACCCAATTCTTCTTCGATACGAAGCAACTGATTGTATTTAGCCATACGGTCTGAGCGGCTCAAAGAACCGGTCTTGATTTGTCCGCTGTTAGTAGCTACTGCGATGTCGGCGATCGTAGCGTCTTCTGTTTCACCGGAACGGTGAGAAGTAACAGTTGTATATCCGTGGCGGTGAGCCATTTCGATAGCGTTCAATGTTTCCGTTAGCGAACCGATTTGGTTTACTTTAATCAGGATAGAGTTGGCGCAGCCTTTTTCAATACCCATTGCTAGGAAGTCGACATTCGTTACAAACAAGTCGTCACCTACTAGTTGGCAACGGTTGCCGATACGTTCGGTAAGTTTCTTCCAGCCGTTCCAGTCGTTCTCACTCATACCGTCTTCAATAGAGTCGATAGGATATTTATTGATCAGTTCTTCCAAGTAGTCGATCTGTTCTTCAGCAGTACGCTTTTTGCCTTTTGCACCTTCAAACTTGGTGTAATCATAGATGCCGTCATGATAAAATTCGGAAGAAGCACAGTCCATACCAATCATAACGTCTTTGCCCGGTTCGTATCCTGCAGCTTTTATAGCGGCTAGAATTGAATTCAGAGCATCTTCCGTACCTTCCAAGTTGGGGGCGAAACCACCTTCGTCGCCTACGGCAGTGCTAAGACCGCGGTCTTTTAATACTTTCTTCAATGCATGGAATACTTCGGCACCCATTCTTAATCCTTCTCTGAAAGAAGGAGCGCCTACGGGACGAATCATAAATTCCTGGAATGCGATAGGAGCATCGCTATGTGAACCGCCGTTGATGATATTCATCATCGGTACAGGCATTACGTAAGTATTTGTTCCGCCGATATAACGGTATAGAGGAAGGTCGAGATAACTAGCGGCAGCTTTGGCTACGGCAAGAGACACACCGAGGATAGCGTTGGCACCTAAATTAGATTTAGTCTTGGTACCGTCCAATGCCAACATTGCGTAGTCGATTCCTCTCTGGTTGAGTGAAGACATACCGATTAGTTTCGGAGCGATGATTTTATTTACATTGTCAACCGCTTTTTGTACTCCTTTTCCACCGTAACGTTGTTTGTCACCGTCACGAAGTTCCAATGCTTCGTGTTCACCTGTGGAAGCACCCGACGGCACGGATGCGCGTCCCATAATGCCTGATTCCAATACTACGTCAACTTCTACTGTGGGGTTACCTCTTGAATCGAGAATTTCTCGAGCTACAATTTTTTCAATTTTCATCGTTTCTATTGTTTTTGAATAAGATTTCTGCAAAAGTACGGACTTGACAGAGAGTGAGAAATCACTATAAATAGGTATTCTTTTTGGCCCTATTCCCTATATGTCGTTAGTCCGATCTTATAATATAACAACGGGACGATGTTTTTTGTTTGAATGCAGGCGAATGAAATTTGAAGGATTTTAGTCTTCGATAATAACACCCAGCAAAGGAAGTAAATCCATAGCTTGTAAGGACGTGATAATAGCTCCTTTTAGGTCACTGGTATTAAGTGTTATACTGCTGATGCGGGAGGTGCGTAGGTCTATTCCCCGGAGTGGGGCGTGTGAGAAGTCGGCTTCCACCAAATCGCAACTATCAAAAGCGACGGAAGAAAAGCGGCAGTCATTGAAACTCCCGTTTCTGAACAGGCAGTGCGCAAAACGTACCTGGTTCATTTTACTCATTGCCAGATTGATGTATCCGGCATTGCACTCGTGTAGCAGAATATGATTCAAAGTGGTTTCCGAAAAATTAGTTCCCAGCAACTTACAGAAAATAAATTCTACTCGGTACAAAGAGCTTTCTGCAAAAGAAATATTGGATAGGTCGCAGTTCTCGAACCGGACATCTGTCAGTTGGGATGAATGGAATTTGCATTCGCTGAATATCTGATTTTGGAAAGTACAGTTCTTGAAACTTTTATAGGACTTGTTGATTCCTTCTTCTTTTCCTTTGTTAAATAAAAGATCGGAGACTGTTTCTTCCTTGTCAAGCCATTCTTGTAAAGTGCTTGCACTGGTTTCTTGTTCTTCCATTATCGGAGAAACTACACGGACGGGTTTAGCTGTATTTCTTTTTGTCATGTTGCAAAGGTTCCTTTTTTATAATTGTTTTCCTAAATAACCGCCTGCCACTACAGCTGTCAGTCCTATTGCTATACTTAATAGGGTGTAGGTAATGAATGTACCGTAAAATTCTCCTTTTAACAGCCCTATGCCGTCACTGGAGAAAGTAGAGAAGGTGGTAAATCCTCCGCATAATCCTGTTGTTAGAAAAAGGCGAACTTCGAAAGGAAAGTGGAACCGTTCGGAAAGAGCGTAAAATAGTCCGATGAGAAAACTACCGAAGATATTGACCGTGAAAGTAGCCCACGGAAAATTGTAGGGAACAATCCGTTCGTGCATAAGTAGCTGTATGCAATAACGCAATGCGCTACCGGTGCCGCCACCAAGAAAAATATAGATAATTTCTTTACTCATTTGGTTTTAGATATTTGTATCAGAGTTGGTGTAACTCTTTGGAAAAATAAAATAATTGTGTGCAAATATAGGAAGAATGTGTAATATACGTGTATAGTCAATCTGTTTTATTCGGCATAGCTACTGTGCTTTTTTCTCTTTACTTTCATTATTCGTTTTGTAATTAGTGTTTTATGTGATTGGATATATATTATGGAGAACATTATTGCAGTACATCGGTTGATAAGAAAGTAACAAAATAGTGATTTAAAACATTCAGGTGAAAAAGATTGTTTTTTTAATCTCCATATTTTAATAAATATTAGTTGTTGCTCCGCAAAGAAAACTAAAACTTTGCGGAGTTCTTTTTTTATTAGACGGATTCTTTTTTGTACTTTTGCACATCTTTTTTTAAAACATCATCAATAAAGAGAACGACATGGGAGGTTTTTTCGGAACAGTCTCACAAGTGAGCTGCGTGACTGATTTATTCTACGGTACAGATTATAATTCACATTTGGGGACGAAACGGGGTGGACTTGCTACCTATAGTGAAGAGCGAGGTTTCATCCGATCAATCCACAACCTGGAAAGTACTTATTTCCGTACTAAATTTGAAGATGAACTGGATAAGTTCAAAGGAAATGCCGGAATCGGTATTATTAGTGATACAGACGCACAGCCTATTATTATTAATTCTCACCTCGGACGCTTTGCCATTGTTACTGTCGCAAAAATCACCAATATTAAAGAATTGGAAGATGAGCTTCTCTCGCAGAATATGCATTTCGCCGAACTTAGTTCAAGCAACACCAATCAGACGGAACTTATTGCATTACTTATCATACAAGGCAAAACTTTTGTCGAGGGTATCGAAAATGTATTCAAGCATATCAAAGGTTCTTGTTCCATGCTTCTGTTGACGGAAGACGGAAGTATTATTGCTGCCCGTGACCAGTGGGGACGTACTCCCGTAGTGATCGGAAAGAAAGAGGGTGCGTATGCTGCAACCAGTGAATCATCCAGTTTTCCGAATCTGGATTATGAGATTGACCGATATCTGGGTCCGGGCGAAATTGTACGTCTGTACAGCGATCATGTTGTACAACTACGTAAGCCGGGTGAAGGTATGCAGATTTGTTCGTTCTTGTGGGTGTATTATGGTTTCCCGACTTCCTGTTATGAAGGGAAGAATGTTGAGGAAGTACGTTTCACGAGTGGCTTGAAAATGGGACAAATGGATAAATCGGAAGTAGACTGTGCTTGTGGCATTCCTGATTCGGGAGTCGGCATGGCATTAGGATATGCAGAAGGCAAGGGAGTCCCTTATCATCGGGCTATTTCGAAATATACACCGACATGGCCTCGTAGTTTTACACCGAGCAATCAGGAGATGCGTTCTCTTGTAGCGAAGATGAAACTGATTCCGAATCGTGCCATGCTCCAAGGCAAACGTTTGTTGTTTTGTGACGATTCAATCGTTCGTGGAACTCAGTTACGTGATAATGTGAAGATTCTGTATGATTATGGAGCAAAAGAGGTACATATGCGTATTGCTTGTCCTCCGTTGATTTATGCTTGTCCGTTTGTCGGATTCTCAGCTTCCAAGAATGCGTTGGAGTTGATTACCCGCCGTATTATAAAGGAATTGGAAGGTGACGAAGATAAGAATCTGGAGAAATATGCTACCACCGGCTCTCCTGAATATGAGAAGATGGTTAGCATTATTGCCGAACGCTTCGGTCTGACTTCTTTGAAATTTAATACTCTCGAAACATTGATTGAAGCTATCGGATTGCCGAAATGTAAAGTGTGTACACACTGCTTTGATGGTAGTAGCCACTTTTAAAAGATATTATACAATAAAAAAGAGCCGTGAATTGCTTTGTAATTCACGGCTCTTTTTTTACCTTTACGGCACTATAAACTATCAAATTGTAATTAATAACTTGTAATTAAATAACATGACTTTAGTAGACAGATTCTTAAAGTACGTAAGCTTCGATACACAATCTGATGAATCGACAGGGATTACCCCCAGTACTCCGAAGCAAATGGTATTTGCTGAATATTTGAAAACAGAGTTGGAATCTTTAGGCCTGGAGGATATTACTCTGGACGAGCATGGCTATCTTTTTGCCACGCTTCCTGCCAATATAGATAAGGATGTACCCACAATCGGATTTATTGCCCACATGGATACAAGTCCTGATATGAGTGGTAAAGATGTGACTCCGCGTATTGTAGAAAAGTACGATGGTTCGGATATCATGCTTTGTGCCGAAGATAATATAATTCTTTCTCCCGTTCAATTTCCCGAATTGCTTGATCATAAAGGAGAGGACCTGATTGTTACCAACGGAAAAACATTGTTGGGTGCAGATGATAAAGCTGGGATCGCCGAAATAGTATCGGCTGTTGTTTACTTGAAAGAACATCCTGAGATCAAACACGGGAAGATTCGCATCGGCTTTAATCCGGACGAAGAAATTGGTGAAGGCGCTCATAAATTTGATGTGGAGAAGTTCGGTTGTGAATGGGGATATACAATGGACGGAGGTGAAGTAGGAGAGCTAGAGTTTGAAAACTTTAATGCTGCTGCTGCCAAGATTCTTTTTAAGGGACGCAATGTACATCCGGGGTACGCCAAAAATAAGATGATTAACTCGATCTATCTTGCCAATCAGTTTATTACTCTGTTGCCTTCTATAGAAAGACCGGAACATACGACAGGCTACGAGGGATTCTATCATTTGATCGGTATTCAGGGCGAAGTGGAGCAATGCACTGTTTCTTATATTATTCGTGACCATGACCGGGCTAAATTCGAAGAACGTAAGAAAGAGATAGAACGCCTGGTTGCCCGGATGAATACCGAATATGGTGAAGGCACTGTAACTCTTGAATTGCGCGACCAATATTATAATATGCGTGAAAAGATAGAACCGGTAATGCACATTATTGACATCGCTTTTGCTGCTATGGAAGCCGTAGGCGTGAAACCGAATGTGAAGCCAATTCGTGGAGGTACGGACGGTGCGCAGCTTTCTTTCAAAGGTCTGCCATGTCCGAATATCTTTGCCGGTGGTCTGAATTTTCACGGACGTTATGAGTTTGTTCCTATTCAGAATATGGAAAAGGCGATGAACGTTATTGTGAAGATCGCCGAGCTGGTAGCTTCCAGATGATTTTCAATTACGGATATACCTGATATATAAACTTAATACTTAATACTTAAAAACTGAGATTCATGAAAACCACTCCGTTTACAGAGAAACATATAGCACTAGGTGCTAAAATGCACGAGTTTGCCGGTTATAATATGCCGATAGAATACTCCGGCATCATTGATGAACATCTGACTGTTTGCAATTCAGTCGGTGTGTTTGATGTATCCCACATGGGAGAATTTTGGGTGAAAGGTCCGAATGCATTGGCTTTTCTACAGAAAGTGACTTCCAATAATGTGGCGGCATTAACTCCCGGTAAGATACAATATACCTGCTTCCCTAATGAAGATGGTGGTATTGTAGACGATTTACTGGTTTATCATTATGAACCGGAAAAATATTTGTTGGTGGTTAATGCTGCCAATATGGATAAAGATTGGGATTGGTGTGTGTCTCATAATACAGAGGGGGCGGAGTTGGAAAATTCCTCTGATAATATAGGTCAGCTTGCTGTGCAAGGTCCGAAAGCAATTCTTGCTTTGCAAAAACTGACGGATGTTGATTTATCATCTATTCCATATTATACTTTTAAAGTTGGAAAGTTTGCAGGCGAGGACAATGTGATAATCTCTAATACAGGTTATACGGGTGCAGGAGGTTTTGAACTCTATTTCTATCCGAGTGCAGCCGATACAATTTGGACAGCTATTTTCGAAGCTGGTGAAGAATTTGGTATTAAACCGGTGGGGTTGGGAGCGCGTGATACACTCCGACTGGAAATGGGCTTCTGTCTCTATGGCAATGATTTGGATGATACGACTTCACCTATAGAAGCCGGTTTGGGCTGGATCACGAAATTTGTAGAAGGCAAAAACTTTATCAACCGTCCTATGTTAGAGAAGCAGAAAGCGGAAGGAACAACTCGTAAATTAGTCGGCTTTGAAATGATTGACCGGGGGATTCCTCGTCACGGTTATGAACTAGTGAATCAGGAAGGAGAGAAGATTGGAGTGGTTACATCCGGTACTATGTCGCCTACCCGTAAAATTGGTATTGGTATGGGATATGTGAAACCGGAATATAGTAAAATCGGTACTGAAATTTGCATTGATATGCGCGGACGTAAACTGAAAGCAGTAGTGGTGAAACCACCTTTTAGAAAATAAAGATTAAACTCTATTTTATAGGTTAGCCTCGGAAATATGTCAACGTTTTCCGGGGCTAATTGATTTTATGACGGTTACTATGAAACATATCCGTTAATATGTTGTTTATGCCATAGAAATATTATAATTTTGTCATCAAATACGATGAACTAATGTCTCAATTACCTACTCTTATAGCTGATCTCGCACTGATATTGATCTGTGCCGGTATCATGACTCTGTTATTCAAGAAGTTGAAGCAGCCTCTAGTGCTGGGGTATGTCGTTGCCGGATTTTTGGCAAGTCCTCATATGCCGTTTACGCCTTCAGTAATGGATAGTGCCAACATTAAGACATGGGCGGATATCGGTGTTATCTTTTTATTGTTCGCTCTCGGGCTTGAATTTAGTTTTAAAAAGATTGTAAAAGTGGGTGGTTCCGCTATCATAGCTGCTTGTACCATTATCTTTTGTATGATTTTGTTGGGGATAGGAGTCGGTATGAGTTTCGGATGGCACCGAATGGATAGTCTGTTCCTGGGCGGTATGATTGCAATGTCCTCTACTACTATTATTTATAAAGCATTTGATGATCTGGGATTGAGAAAAAAACAGTTCACAGGGCTTGTGTTAAGTATCTTGATTCTGGAAGATATATTGGCTATCGTTTTAATGGTGATGCTTTCCACTATGGCAGTAAGTCATAATTTTGAAGGTACGGAGATGTTGGAAAGTATCGGAAAGTTATTGTTCTTCCTTATTTTATGGTTTGTAGTGGGTATTTATTTAATTCCTGAATTTCTGAAACGTTGCAGGAAACTAATGGGAGAGGAGACTTTACTTATCGTATCCCTGGCATTATGTTTCGGTATGGTGGTAATGGCTGCCAATACGGGATTCTCCGCCGCATTCGGTGCGTTCATTATGGGGTCTATCTTAGCCGAGACCATCGAAGCGGAATCCATAGATCGATTAGTGAAACCGGTCAAAGATCTTTTCGGAGCTATCTTTTTCGTATCGGTGGGTATGATGGTAGATCCGGCAATGATTGTGGAGTATGCCATACCTATCATAGTAATTACTCTGGCAGTAATTTTGGGACAGGCAATTTTCGGAACATTTGGAGTAATTCTTTCCGGAAAGCCCTTGAAAACAGCTATGCAATGTGGCTTTAGTTTGACACAAATCGGTGAGTTTGCATTTATTATAGCCTCGTTGGGAGTATCTTTGCATGTGACGAGTGATTTCCTGTATCCGATAGTGGTGGCAGTTTCCGTTATTACCACTTTTCTAACTCCCTATATGATTCGTCTGGCGGAACCCGCTTCCACTTTTGTTGATGCTCACTTGCCGGAATCCTGGAGAAAGTTCTTGATGCGTTATTCTTCCGGATCGCAAACCGCACTCAATCACGAAAATCTGTGGAAAAAGTTATTGATAGCAATGGTGCGTATTACAGTTGTTTATTCGATAGTCAGCATATCTATCATTGCTCTTTCTTTCCGCTTTGTGGTACCGTTCTTTAAGGAGAACTTACCCCATTTCTGGGCGTCACTGTTGGGAGCGGTCTTTGTTATTCTATGTATTGCTCCTTTTTTGCGTGCTATTATGGTGAAGAAAAATCATTCGGTCGAGTTTGTGACTTTGTGGCATGATAGCCGTACGAATCGTGCTCCCTTAGTTTCTACTATCGTTATCCGGATTATGATAGCGGCACTGTTCGTTATTTTTGTAATATCGGGATTGTTCAAAGCATCTATCGGCTTAATAATAGGGGTTGCTGTGCTTGTCGTGTTGCTTATGGTATGGTCACGCCGTTTGAAAAAACAGTCAATATTAATTGAGCGACGTTTCTTTCAGAATCTTCGTTCAAGAGATGTGCGTGCAGAATATCTGGGAGAAAAGAAACCGGAATATGCCGGACGTTTGTTGTCTCATGATTTACATCTTGCCGATATGGAAATTCCCGGAGAATCTTCTTGGGCTGGTAAAACATTGCTGGAACTGAATTTGGGAAAGAAGTTCGGTGTACATGTAGCTTCTATTCTTCGTGGAAAGAGAAGGATTAACATTCCCGGAGGCTCCGTCCGTTTGTTCCCAATGGATAAGATACAAGTGATAGGAACGGATGAGCAATTGAGTGTTTTTAATGAGGCTATGCAAAATGGCGCAAAGATCGACTGGGATGTATATGAAAAGAGTGAAATGGCTTTGAGGCAGTTTATCATAGATGCAGATTCTGTCTTTCTAGGTAAGACAATTCGTGAATCGGGTATTCGTGATAAGTATCACTGTATGATAGCGGGCATTGAAAATGAGGACGGTGCGTTGATGGTACCGGATGTAAATGTGCCGCTTGTAGAAGGAGATGTAGTGTGGGTGGTAGGTGAGAAAGAGGATGTATACCAATTAATCGATCAAAAAAGCGAAAAAGTACAGGTCGGATAAAAATAGAACACCTATTTTTGTTTCGTTAAAATATAAAATAATTGTATCATGAAAAGCGATCCTAAAGAATGTCTGTATTGTCAGAACAATGAAACGCTGCATAATCTGATGATTGAGATTGCGCAGTTGAGTGTATCACGTGTATTCCTGTTTAAGGAACAAACTTATCGAGGACGTTGCCTTGTTGCCTACAAGGATCACGCAAACGATTTGAATGAATTGAGCGATGAAGATCGTAATGCTTTTATGGCAGATGTGACACGAGTTACCCGCGCCATGCAGAAAGCATTTCAACCGGAAAAGATAAATTATGGTGCTTATTCGGATAAATTATCTCATTTACATTTTCATTTGGCTCCGAAATATGTGGATGGTCCTGACTATGGTGGTATATTCCAGATGAATCCGGGAAAGGTTTATTTGACGGATGCTGAGTATCAGGAATTGATTGATGCAGTAAGGGCAAATCTGTAAGTAGTAATTTCAGGCACGGATTATCCTGTTGTTTTGTGTGACCGTTTTTTTATAAAACGAGCATTCTGTAATTCGTGCCTAAAATGACAATATGTAACAAAGGAAACCTTGCTTAGGCGTTAATTCGGTTAGTCTTCGCTATCGAAATCAAATTCAAAATCAAAGTCGTCCATAAATTCTGGTGTTGTAAACTCTTCCAGATTTCGTCGATCTTTTTTGGTAGGACGTCCGGTTCCTCGTGCTCGGTCAATGAAGCCGCTGATCTTACTCATTTCCAATAGTTCATATTGGTCAGGAGTTGTGACGTTCTCCATCATTTCGGGGACGAGTTTGGCTCCTATACGTTTTTCAATTGCTTGCAGCACTTTGAATGAATATGTGATAGGCGGCTTTTTAACCTGAATTACATCTCCCGGCTTTACCATACGTGCGGCCTTGACGAGTGCTCCATTTATGGTGACACGGCCTTTTTTACAAGCTTCTGCTGCTATCGTACGTGTTTTGAAGATACGTACAGCCCACATCCATTTGTCTATTCTTGCTTCAGCCATTTTAGTTATTATCTTTATTTTTTATTGAACTGGTTCATAGTGATATCAATTCCGGCAAGACAGAAACTTTTAATAATCTCACCTGCCGTTGCCAGCCTTTCCTCCATTGTCTTCCAGTCTTCATCTGTGAAATGTCCCAGTACATAATCAATCTGCCCGCCACGTGGGAAATCATTACCGATACCAAATCGCAGACGGGCATAATTTTGTGTTCCTAAGGTTGAGGCAATATGCTTCAATCCATTATGTCCAGCGTCACTCCCTTTTCCTTTTAAACGTAAAGTACCGAAAGGGAGTGCCAAGTCATCTACCACTATCAGCACATTTTCTAATGGGATGTTTTCTTTTTGCATCCAGTAGCGGACAGCAAAACCGCTTAGGTTCATGAAGGTGGAAGGTTTCAGCAGGATTAACTGGCGCCCTTTGACTGAAAAGCTGGTTGTGAATCCGTAACGTCCGTCAATAAAAGGAGGAGCATTATTGATTCTTGCCAATGCTTCTACCGTCATAAATCCGATATTGTGCCGGGTTTCATGATATTCAGGGCCAATGTTTCCCAGTCCGACAATTAAATATTTTATCATTACTTATCCGTAAAACAGTTCATTAATATAGAAAAAGAAACGCAGATTAATACAAACTAGTACAGACTTAACATCTGCTTTCATCTGCATTAATCTGCGTTTAAAGTAAATCTCTTTACAGGAATAGTCTCAAATTACTTGCCGGCTGCAGTTGCTGCACCTCTTGCTGCACGAGTCAACTTAACGGCACATACCACAGCTTCTTTAGCACTCATCAATTCAAGGCCTTCAAAGCTCAATTCGCCAACTTTTACAGTCTTACCTAAACCGAGGTGAGAAACGTTCACTGTCAGTTTTTCAGGAATAACGTTATACAAAGCTTTCACTTTAATCTTACGCATCTGTAAAGCCAACTTACCACCGGCTTTCACACCTTCTGCAAGACCTTCCAACTGTACAGGAACTTCCATTACGATAGGTTTAGCTTCATCGATCTGATAGAAGTCTACGTGTAGGATAGTATCTTTTACAGGATGGAATTGAATATCTTTCAGGATAGCGTTTACTTTTTTGCCGTCGATAATCAAGTCTACTACATAGATATGCGGAGTATAAACCAAATTACGAAGACCTTCGTTAGGCACTGTAAAGTGAACTACTTCATTACCTCCGTAAAGTACGCAAGGTACACCACCGTTTTTACGAATTTCTTTCAAAGCTCTTGCTTGTTCTGAAGAGCGTTCTGCAATTGTTCTTGCAGTTCCTTTTACTTCAATTGATTTCATTTCTTTAAAAAATTGTGTTACTCTAAATTAAGTTAGTTTGCTTAATTCACCATTACACGATGTGGATTATCACACGATGTCGCAAAAAAGCGGTGCAAAGGTACGGTCTTTTTTTGATATATCAAAGAGCTTTCTTCTTAAAAATCAATGTCAATCTTGATTTCCCTCCCCAATTTTTCCTCTTTTGCTTCTTCTTCAATAGCAGCTTGCTCTTTTTCCATATCTGCTTCCTGGGTTAAACGGCTGATATAGTCGTTCATGTCATTGCGATCAATGAAATCGATAGCTTCTGTCAATCCTGCCATGAATTTCTGAAAATCTTCTCTATATAAGAAAATCTTGTGTTTTTCGAAACTCACCTGAGAATCATCGCCTTCTCCCATTATCACCTTTTTGCTCTCTGTAATAGCAAGGAACATTTCATCTTTACGGTTCTTTTTTACATCGAGGTAATAGATGCGTTTACCTGCTTTAATGGACTTGGAGAATACGATCTCCTTATCATTCATGTCTGCGCTCATTTTCTTTTTAAAATCTTCCATATATTTCGGTCCGTTTATAATCGGCTTCAAAATTGGATATTTTTTTTAAACTGTCAAAAGAAAAAGCGCAGAGAATCAAATACTGCATTAAAAAATGTGATTTATTTGTGGAAACTCATTAAAAATATCTACTTTTGCAGTTCGATAACAATAGTATAAATTGAATTTATGATCAACAGAGTTCTTATTCGTCTTAAGATTATACAGATAGTATATGCCTATTATCAGAATGGCAGCAAAAATCTAGACTCAGCGGAGAAAGAGTTATTCTTTAGTCTTTCAAAGGCGTATGACCTTTACAACTATTTGCTAATGCTGATGATAGCATTGACAGAGTATGCGCAAAAGCGTATTGATGCGGCAAAAGCTAAATTGGCACCCACGAAAGAAGAATTGTATCCCAACAAAAAGTTTGTGGAAAATAAGTTTATTGCCCAATTGGAAGTCAATAAGCAGCTGTCCGAGTTTATTGCCAATCAAAAAAGGACTTGGGCAAACGATCAGGACTTCGTGAAGGAACTATATGAGAAGATTGTAGAAACTGATATATATAAGGATTATATGGCCTCTGATGATAACTCATATGAAGCTGATCGCGAATTATGGAGAAAAATCTATAAGACATATATCTTTAATAATGATTCTCTCGACCAGGTATTGGAGGACCAGAGTCTGTATTGGAACGATGATAAGGAAATTGTAGATACATTCGTATTGAAGACCATTAAGCGTTTCGATGAAAAGAAGGGTGCCAATCAGGAATTACTTCCTGAATTTAAGGATGACGAAGACCAGGAATTCGCACGCCGTCTGTTCCGCCGTACTATTTTAAATTCCGACTATTATCGCCATCTTGTTAGCGAAAATACAAAGAACTGGGAACTGGATCGTATTGCATTTATGGATGTCATCATTATGCAAACTGCTTTAGCCGAAATTTTAAGTTTCCCGAACATTCCGGTCAGTGTTTCGTTAAATGAGTATGTGGAAATTGCGAAGTTGTATAGCACATCCAAAAGCGGTAGCTTTATTAACGGAACATTAGATGGAATAGTTAATCAATTGAAAAAAGAAGGTAAGTTGACTAAAAACTAATACCTTTGTCCATATAGTAGAAACTAAAACTGATTTTTTATGAATGTATTGACTGTATTATTGCAAGCTCCTGCTGGTGCTGCCGGAGGTGGAAGTATGATGTGGATCATGCTGATAGCAATGTTTGTTATCATGTATTTCTTTATGATCCGTCCTCAAAATAAGAAGCAGAAAGAAATAGCAAATTTCCGTAAATCTCTTCAGGTTAATCAATCGGTTATTACTGCTGGTGGTATCCACGGAACAATCAAGGAGATTACTGACGATTATATCGTACTTGAAATTGCTTCTAACGTAAAGATAAAGATAGATAAAAACTCTATTTTCGCTGACGCTTCGGCTGCTAGTAATCAATCTAAGTAAATGGTAAACAATGCCTATGCTTGATCGTAGGAAAATAAGGTACACATATTTAAAACTATCCAAGAAAATTAAGGACTTCCTGCTTAGCGATAAGAGCAGGGAGTTCTTAATTTTTTTGTTTTTTTTTCTGATAGCCGGTGGATTCTGGTTACTCCAAACGTTAAATAATGATTATGAAGCGGAATTTTCTATTCCGGTACGGGTAAAAGACCTTCCCAATAATGTAGTGCTGACTTCGGAACCTCCTTCTGAACTTCGGGTTCGGGTGAAGGATAAGGGGACTGTGCTGCTTAATTATATGTTGGGAAAAAGTTTTTTTCCAGTCAATTTAAGTTTTCTCGATTATAAAGGGAAAAATAATCATGTGAAGATTTATGCATCCGATTTTGAGAAAAAGATACTAAGTCAGTTGAATGTCTCTTCTAAAATACTCTCGATAAAGCCGGATACATTAGAATACATCTATTCCGAGGGAAAATCCAAGTTAGTACCCGTCCGTCTTCAGGGGAAGGTAACTGCCGGGCTTCAATATTATGTTTCGGATACAATTTGTAATCCGGATTCTGTGTTGGTGTATGCGCCCGAAGGGATTTTGGATACGATTACTACTGCTTATACCCAAAAAATAAATCTGGAGAATATTTCGGATACCACTCGGCAACGAATATCTCTGGCTCCGTTAAGAGGAGTAAAGTTCGTTCCAAGTTCGGTTGAGGCGACATTTCCGGTAGATATTTATACGGAGAAAACAGTCGAAGTACCGTTACATGGAATTAATTTTCCGGCGGATAAGGCCCTACGTGCATTTCCTTCTAAAGTTCAGATAACTTTTCAGGTAGGATTGAAGCGTTTTCGTAGTATTAAAGCCGATGATTTTGTGATAAATGTCTCTTATGAAGAACTGTTGAAGCTTGGTTCTGATAAATATACGGTTAAATTGAAATCATTTCCGAATGGGATAAATCAAATCCGTATTGTACCCGAACAAGTAGACTTTTTGATAGAACAAGTATCTTCTTTTTCCGATGTTGATTAAGGTTGGTATAACTGGTGGTATCGGTAGCGGGAAAAGCGTTGTTTCCCGGTTGCTGGAGATAATGGGTATTCCTGTTTATATATCGGATACAGAAGCGAAACGTATTACTTGTACCGATACAGTGATTCGCCGGGAACTTTGTGCTTTGGTCGGTCAGGAAGTATTTCAGGGGGGAGAACTGAACCGGACTTTATTGGCGGAGTATATGTTCGGGTATCCGGAGCACGTGAAAGAAGTGAATGCTATTATTCATCCACGGGTAAAAGATGATTTCCGGCAATGGACAGTCCGTTTCGGGAATAACGGACTGGTTGGTATGGAATCCGCTATCCTTATTGAATCCGGTTTTAGAGAAGAAGTTGATTTCCTTGTAATGGTTTATGCACCGTTGGAAGTGAGAGTAGAGCGGGCTATGAAACGTGACTGTTCATCAAGGGAGTTGGTCTTGAAGCGTATTGAGGCACAGATGAGTGATGAGGCCAAGCGGGAACAAGCCGATTTTGTGATAGTAAATGACAATGAAACACCGTTAATTCCGCAGGTTTTGGAGCTTATTTCTTTGCTATCTAAAAATAATCATTACCTTTGCGACGCTAAAAAATAATTAATAAATAAAAGAATATATACTATGTTGAAGACTATCTTGTCTATCTCCGGAAAACCGGGATTGTACAAACTTATTTCGCAAGGAAAAAATATGTTGATTGTTGAATCAATCAATGCTGATAAGAAGCGTTTCCCCGCTTATGGTAATGAAAAAATTATCTCTCTGGCAGATATCGCAATGTACACAGATGATGCGGAAGTTCCTTTGTATGATGTGTTGGAAGCGATGAAAAAGAAAGAAAATTCGGCAATTGCTTCTCTTGATCCGAAGAAGGCTAGTCCGGAACAACTCCGTGAATACTTGGCTGAAGTGTTGCCTAATTTCGATCGTGATCGTGTGCATGTAGGAGATATCAAGAAATTGATTTCCTGGTATAATACGTTGATATCTAATGGACTTACTGAATTTAAACCAGAAGCGGAAGTTGGGGAAGAAGAGGCAGTGGCAGAATAATAATTAATGTCATTTGTCTAAATGAGACTAAAGAACATGATAATCGCATTTAATGTGGTTATCATGTTTTTTTTATAGAGATGTTTGTAAATTCAGAAAAAAATTAGTATAATTTGGGTAATCTTTTATTAAAATAAATATCTTCTACTTATATTGTAAATAATGGTGCTTTTTATGTATCTTTGTCGCTGTTCTCTATTTTTCACGATGTCTATGGCAGTTAAAATGAAAATGGACAACAAAAGCGTTTAAAGATATTATTCGATGCTTGAGTTATCCAGTGACCTCAAGTATGATAAATTGTGTAGTTCTCACGCTTTTTTATAATTAATCACCTTCCAGGGAACAGGAGGCTTTATATAGGGAATGGAGACAATAACGAATAAAGGAGTGAATATCTGTTTGGATAATGAATCAGGGGAGTTATGCTTGACTAATTTGTTATCAGGTACAATGGTATTTTTATATGATTCTCAAGGAGAATTAAGGGAAAAACACCAATTTGCTTTACCTTTGCTTACCATAACAATTTCTAGACAGGGTACTTATGTTTTAGTGATGAGTCATCCGAACTGTCAGTCTGAAGTTCGGAGGATTATCTATACAGGGATATAAAAAGAAGTCGGTAAGTTTCTTGGCAAACCTACCGACTTCTTATTTTTTGTATTGTGTTTAATTTCTGAATACTAATCCGTCTCCGCCAGCATCGACAATGATCGCTTTACTTCGATCTACTTCCTGAGCTAGCAGTTTCTTAGACAGGTCGTTCAGCAAATAGCGTTGAATAGCTCTTTTCACCGGACGCGCTCCGAATTCAGGATCATAACCTACTTGTGACAAGAAGTTTAATGCAGCATCTGTCATTTCCAATTCCACACCGTTTTCAGCAAGCATTTTCTGTACGCTCTTGATTTGTAAGAGGACAATTTGCCTGATTTCATTTTCTGTCAGCGGCAAGAACATAATTGTTTCGTCAATACGATTCAGAAATTCCGGACGAATCGTTTTCTTCAACATATTCATCACTTCCTTCTTCGTTTCTTCGATTACCTCTTCCTTATTAGAACCGTTCAGTTTCTCCATTTGACTTTGTATATAGGAACTTCCCATATTTGAAGTCATGATAATGATCGTATTCTTGAAGTTAACTACCCTTCCTTTATTGTCTGTCAATCTTCCGTCGTCCAATACTTGCAACAGAATATTAAAAACATCCGGATGCGCTTTCTCTATTTCATCAAACAACACAACAGAGTAAGGTTTCCGCCGAATAGCTTCTGTCAACTGACCACCTTCGTCATATCCTACATATCCCGGAGGTGCTCCGACCAGACGTGAAACACTATGCTTTTCCTGATACTCACTCATGTCTATACGGGTCATCATCGTTTCATCATCAAATAGGAATTCTGCCAGTGCTTTCGCCAATTCTGTCTTACCCACCCCCGTTGTTCCGAGGAAGATAAACGAACCAATCGGACGTTTGGGATCTTGTAGTCCTGCCCGGCTACGGCGCACTGCATCGGCAACTGCCTCAATTGCTTCATCTTGACCGATTACACGTTGGTGAAGTTCTTCTTCCAAATGCAACAATTTATCTTTCTCGCTTTGCAGCATTTTGCTAACCGGAATACCTGTCCAACGAGAAACAACATCAGCAATATCTTCGGCATCTACTTCCTCTTTTATCATTGCCTTGTCTCCCTGCATATCGCGCAGCTTCTTTTGAGTATCCTCAATTTCTTTATCCAATGCCTGAAGTTTTCCGTAACGGATTTCGGCTACTTTGCCATAATCTCCTTCGCGTTCAGCTTTCTCGGCTTCGAATTTCAGATTCTCTATCTCTACTTTGTTCTGTTGAATCTTATCCATTAACGTCTTTTCGCTTTGCCATTTAGCTTTGAAAGATTTTTCCAATTCTTTCAATTCAGCGAGTTCTTTACCGATAATCTCCAGTTTCGGTTTGTCGTTTTCACGTTTGATAGCTTCGCGCTCAATCTCCAGTTGCTTGATTTTACGGGAGATCTCGTCCAGTTCTTCCGGTACGGAATCTACTTCCATTCGTAATTTGGCGGCAGCTTCGTCCATAAGATCAATAGCCTTATCCGGCAAGAAACGGTCGGTGATGTAGCGGCTACTTAGCTCCACGGCTGCAATAATTGCGTCGTCTTTGATACGCACATGATGGTGATTTTCGTAACGTTCTTTCAGTCCGCGGAGGATAGAAATCGTGCTCAGATTATCCGGTTCGTCTACTTGTACAATTTGGAAACGGCGTTCCAATGCTTTATCCTTTTCGAAGTATTTCTGATATTCGTCAAGGGTGGTTGCACCGATAGAGCGCAGTTCGCCACGGGCCAGAGCCGGTTTTAGAATATTTGCGGCGTCCATGGCACCTTCGCCTTTCCCAGCACCTACCAATGTATGGATTTCATCAATAAATAAGATAATATCACCTTCCGACTTCTTCACTTCATTAACTACCGATTTCAGACGTTCCTCAAACTCACCTTTGTACTTTGCACCGGCAACGAGTGCACCCATATCCAACGAATAAACCTGTTTGTTCTTCAGGTTCTCGGGTACGTCTCCCCGTAGGATACGATGCGCTAATCCTTCGACAATAGCTGTTTTACCCGTACCCGGTTCACCAATCAGAATCGGATTGTTCTTAGTTCTCCGGCTTAATATCTGAAGTACCCGTCGAATTTCTTCGTCACGTCCGATTACCGGATCGAGTTTACCGCTACGAGCAGCTTCATTCAGGTTAATGGCATATTTTTCCAATGATTGATAAGTGTCCTCACTGGATTGTGACGTTACTTTTTCTCCTTTCCTTAATTCGCTGATAGCGTTACGCAACTCCTTTTCCGTCATTCCGGCATCTTTCAGAATGGTGGATACAGTGCTTTTTACAGTGAGCAACGCTAACAGTATATGTTCCAAAGAAACAAACTCGTCGCCCATTTCCTTTGAATACTGGGTTGCTTTCTGCAATACATCATTTGCTTCACGGCTCAGATACGGCTCACCACCGGAAACTTTAGGCAGCGAATCAATCTGTTTGTCAACGACAACCGCTACTTGCTGTCCATTCATACCTAACTTTTGGAAGATGAAGTTCGTAACGTTTTCGCCTACCTTCATCACCCCCTGCATGATGTGAACGGGTTCTATGGCTTGTTGCCCCCGGCTTTTCACCAGATTTACAGCCTCCTGTATCGCTTCTTGGGATTTGATTGTAAAATTGTTAAAGTTCATATCGTTGTTCTCCTTTCTTTTTCATGTTTCTAATAACACTTAAAAGGGCGCAAAAGATTTGCCAAGTAGAAAAATGTGACAAAATAGCATGATTATAAGGAGCTTACAGGACAAAATGGCTTCTTTTTCCAGTGTATGACTGACGAATTTGCTGCGAAATGAGGAGGATAAATAAAAGTATTGTAGTATCTTTATCGGCTGTAATGTTATTGTAAATAAGATATGAACGATAAACCTCAAATAAAACTGTCTGAAACAGTAGTGCTGATTGATGCAGCTTTTCTGAACTTTGTAATTACAGATATGAAAGGATACTTTGAAGATACTTTGCAACGTTCTTTACAAGAGATAGACCTTTCGATACTGACTACCTATCTTACTTTGGACGCCGGGATTACGGAAGGGAAAAATGAAGTCCAATTTCTTTTTGTTTACGATAAGGAGTCTGGGCGGCTTGTACATTGCCGGCCTTCCGATCTGGAGAAAGAACTGAACGGGGTTGCTTTTCAAAGCCCTTATGGAGAATATTCATTTGCCAGTGTCCCTTCGGAGGGAATGGTGACAAGGGAAGATTTATTCTTGGATTTGCTGTCTATTGTTGCCGATTCGGCTGATGTGAAAAGAATGATTGTGATTTCCTTTAATGAAGAATACGGGAAGAAAGTGGCTGATGCGCTGAATGAAATAAAAGATAAGGAAGTGATTCAGTTCCGCATGAACGAACCGGATGCTCCAGTGAAGTATAAATGGGAAATGTTGGCTTTTCCTGTGATGCAGGCATTGGGGATCAAAGCTGACGAACTACAATAATATCAGTTCCTATATTTGCTGACTATACCTATATATTTAATACTTAAAATTTAGCCCTGTGTCTGATTTTCGTTTAAAAGTATTCCAAAGTGTAGCGAAGAACCTGAGTTTTACGAAAGCTTCGCAAGAACTGTTTGTAAGCCAGCCTGCTATCACTAAGCATATCCAGGAGTTAGAGACTTATTATCAGGCTCGTTTGTTCGAGCGTCAGGGAAGTAAAATTTCGCTGACCGATGCGGGGGAATTGCTGTTGAAGCATAGTGAGAAGATTCTGGATGATTACAAGCAACTGGAATATGAAATGCATTTGTTGCATAACGAGTATATTGGTGAATTGAGACTGGGTGCCAGTACAACGATTGCCCAATATGTCCTTCCTCCTTTATTGGGAAATTTCATAGCTAAGTTTCCGCAGGTCAATCTTTCTCTAATCAATGGAAATTCCCGGGGAGTGGAAACAGCCTTACAGGAACATCGGATAGATTTAGGTTTGGTGGAAGGAATCTTTCGTCTGCCTAACTTAAAGTATACTTCATTCTTGCAGGACGAACTTGTAGCAGTGGTGCACGCGCATACCAAGCTGGATATTCAGGATGAGATTACTCCGGAAGACTTGCCGAATATTCCATTAGTTCTGCGCGAAAGAGGTTCCGGGACGCTGGATGTCTTCGAACGTGCTTTGTCGCAGCATAATCTGAAACTGTCTTCTTTAAATGTAATGATGTATCTCGGCAGTACGGAAAGCATTAAACTTTTCCTCGAACATACTGATTGTATGGGGATTGTATCTATCCGTTCCGTACATAAAGAACTCGTTGCAGGTAATCTGCGTGTAATTGAGATAAAGGGAATGCCTATGCAGCGTGAATTTAACTTTGTGCAACTGCAAGGGCAGGAGGGGGGATTATCCCAAGTCTTTATGCGGTTTGCGGGACATCATAGTAAAAGTCTGTAATCGGCTTTTCCGTTACTTTTACATACAGATTAACTTCCCAGCATTTCAATGCGTTACGATGCAACAAAATGGCGGGAAGTTGGTCTTGTTTTTTAGTAATGTGTAGCACCAGAAAAGATTTTTCAATTTCATTTCTCATATTCTCATATAAAAAGTTATCCTTCTGATTACTAATCATATAAATTATGAGAATTAAAATGTTTACATGTATTTCTCATAATTTATTCAAGAAAACACGCTTAAAATACCGCATTTCTCATACTATCATTGGTATTTCTCATACTATTGCAAACGTTATTCTCATCATCCAATCATCAACACTTAATAAACTGTAGCAAAACTATTGTTCATCTTCATTATAACTAACTGACAATCAAAGAATATCCTACTGAAATCAATAGATTTTCAATAAGAAATTCCTATCGTTGCACTCCAGTAAACAGGCTTGTGCACTGGAGTGAATAGGGCTATCTACCCGAGTGCACCGATCTGTTTACTAGAGTGCAACAATGCGGATGAAGGAAAGAAAATACAATGATGCCGGTTGCGAAAGATATGTCATCTACCGACTTAACATATAAACTACGGTTATATTGCCTCCTACATATTAGTCCCTTTATTTCCATCAAGCAGGGGTTCTTTGCATTTTCCCTTTTTCTCCGTTGGCTTCGTTTGGCATCATAAACGCTTTATTCATAAGCCATTCAATGCCATTTCTCCCATTTTATTCGTTTATTCCAGAGATTCTGGGTAAGTTTGCTCATACTCTGTATAAAATCTCATATTTCTTTTTTATCTTTGTTCTTATATCATCAAATACAAGAACTTAATGGATAAGATCACCATATATCTTCTGGAAGAAAAGCAAGCTAAACGAAAGGGGGGCTTATATCTGGAAATAGTAGAGTAGGACGATTGATCATGTTCCGTGAGTGTCTTTGCCATGACGTAGTTCCGTTTATTATAGACGAGCGGCATAAGCAGTTTTATTATAGGGGACTTAGAGAGTTTGCGTCTACTCCCGGATATTTGCTTGATACTTGCCTTTTGGCGCAAGATATTTATGTAGTATGGGTGAAATATTTCTATTCTGGATTATTTGACTGATACTCATAGAAAACTTAAAGAATTAAAAATCAATGGATAATGGATATAGAAAATTATAATTTACAATGATTTCTTGATGTCCGACAAGGCGATTATAAACGTGCTTTTACTTATTAGAATGAGACGGACGAGATGACTAAAAGGAATTTATATATATAATTAAATATTACTATTATGGGCTGTTTTATGAATCTTTTGTGGCTGTTGCTTGGTGGAATTTTTACGGCGGTAGAATATCTTATCTCAAGTTTATTAATGATGATTACTATCATCGGTATTCCTTTTGGGATGCAAACATTAAAATTGGCAGGACTTGCTTTATGGCCTTTTGGCAAGGAAGTTAGAAACGGAAGCCGTTCTAGTGGTTGCCTTTATATACTGATGAACGTGATATGGATATTCGTGGGTGGCATTTGGATTTGTTTGTCACATTTGCTTTTTGGGGCGATGTTGTGTATAACTATTATTGGTATTCCTTTTGGTTTACAGCACTTTAAGTTGGCGGCATTAGCTTTATCACCTTTCGGAAAAGATATTATAACTGTGTAAGGATAGTTCTGAACAGATTATCTATAACTAAAAGTTATAATACATAATCAGAAACTATTAGTGTGTCTTGATTGTTTCCTGTACCTTTGCACCCCGAAAACAATTAAAGATAAAATATATGATTTCAACAGCTACAAAAACGTTGCAGGGAAACAACAAAACCATTTATGTTGCACTACTTTCTACTTTGACTTTCTTTCTGTTTTTAGACTATATTCCGGGGTTGGAGGCATGGTCGGCATGGGTGACTCCTCCGGTTGCTTTGTTTCTTGGACTTATTTTTGCGTTGACTTGCGGACAGGCACATCCGAAATTTAATAAGAAAACATCTAAATATTTATTGCAATATTCTGTTGTCGGACTGGGATTCGGAATGAATCTACATTCGGCTCTAGCCTCCGGTAAAGAAGGTATGGAGTTTACAGTTATTTCCGTAATCGGTACTTTAGTGATCGGTTGGTTCATCGGACGTAAGTTGTTTAAGATAGACCGGAACACTGCCTATCTTATTAGTTCAGGAACTGCTATTTGCGGTGGGAGTGCCATTGCAGCCGTAGGACCGGTGTTGAGGGCGAAAGATAGTGAAATGTCTGTTGCACTGGGTACTATTTTTATTTTGAATGCGATTGCACTTTTTATTTTCCCGATGATTGGTCATGCTTTGAGTATGGATCAGCAACAGTTCGGAACTTGGGCGGCAATTGCTATTCACGATACAAGTTCGGTTGTTGGTGCAGGCGCTGCTTATGGAGAGGAAGCCTTGAAAGTAGCTACTACTATCAAACTGACTCGCGCTCTCTGGATAATTCCTATGGCTTTTGCCACTTCATTTATCTTTAAAAGTAAAGGACAGAAGATCAGTATTCCCTGGTTTATCTTCTTCTTTGTGTTGGCAATGGTGGTAAATACTTATTTACTTGACGGAGTGCCGCAGTTGGGAGCTGCGATCAACGGAATTGCCCGTAAAACATTGACAATTACCATGTTCTTTATCGGCGCTTCTCTTTCTCTTGATGTGCTAAAAGCAGTCGGAATTAAGCCATTGTTACAGGGAGTTTTGCTTTGGGTAGTGATTAGCTTGAGCACGTTGGCATATATCTATTTTGTATAAGGAAAACACACAAATGATATATAGAAAAGTGGGAGAATATTCGTACCATACGATATTTTCCCACTTTATTTTGATGCAGTTCCGTCTTAAAAAGACGGAGGAGATCCGCTTATTCTTTTTTCTTCAATGCTTCAAAAATCAAGCCCTCCAGTTCTTCTGCAAGCTCCGGATTGTCAGCAATACATTGTTTTGCGGCATCGCGTCCCTGACCTAGCTTTGTATCATTGTAGCTATACCATGAACCGCTTTTCTTGATAATTCCCAGATCGGCGCCCAAGTCGATGATTTCTCCGGAGTGGGAGATACCTTCACCGAACATTATGTCGAATTCTGCTCTGCGGAAAGGAGGTGCCACCTTGTTCTTCACCACTTTCACTTTAGTCAGCTTTCCGAGTACCTCTTCGCCGTCTTTAATCGCTTGGCTACCGCGAATATCCAAACGAACGGAAGCATAGAACTTCAGTGCATTACCACCGGTTGTTGTTTCCGGGTTGCCGAACATAACACCGATTTTCTCGCGGAGCTGATTGATAAAGATACAAGTAGTACGTGTCTTGCTAACGGCTGCTGTCAGTTTACGTAATGCCTGCGACATCAAACGTGCCTGAAGACCTACTTTGTTGTCACCCATATCGCCTTCGATTTCAGCTTTAGGGGTCAATGCGGCTACGGAGTCGATAACAATGATATCGATAGCGGAGGAGCGGATCAGTTGTTCGGCGATTTCCAATGCCTGCTCTCCGTTATCCGGTTGGGAAATATACAAATCGTCAATGTTAACTCCCAGTTTGGCTGCATAGAAACGGTCGAAAGCGTGTTCGGCATCAATAAAAGCAGCGATACCACCGGCTTTTTGTGCTTCGGCAATGGCGTGGATAGCCAATGTTGTTTTACCGGAAGATTCCGGGCCATAGATTTCGATGATTCTACCTCTGGGGTAACCTCCTACACCCAGTGCCACGTTCAAGGCGATAGAGCCTGTCGGGATCACTTCCACTTGTTCAACACTGTCGTCACCCATTTTCATGATAGAACCTTTACCGAAGCTCTTTTCTATCTTTTCCATGGCAGCCTGTAAGGCTTTTAGTTTTTCGCTTGATGCCATTTTATTATCTGTTTCAAAATTAAGTTCGTCTTTCTTTGCCATACCTTATAATTAATGGAATTATTGATTTAAAATCTGTGAGGCATGCTCTTTAGTCTTTACTTCTTTCGGAGTGATAATCCGTTCCACAATTCCTTCTTCGTTAATAAGGAAAGTGGTGCGGAAAGTACCCATATAAGCACGTCCGTACAGTTTCTTTTCTCCCCATACGCCGAATTCTTCCACTAACTTTTTGTCAGTGTCGGCTATCAGCGTAAAAGGAAGATTGTTCTTTTCGATAAACTTCTGGTGCGACTTTTCATTGTCCACGCTGACACCGATTACTTCGTAACCGGCTTTACGTAATTCTGAATAGTTGTCGCGCAGATTACATGCTTGTGCCGTACAACCGGATGTGCTGTCTTTCGGATAGAAATACAACACAATCTTTTTTCCCTTGTAAGCACTCAGACGGATTTCTTCACCTTTCTCATTGATGCCTAATACTTCCGGTGCTTTATCTCCTACGTTAATCATAACTTTCTTTTTAATATACGACTGATCTCCTACAACTCCAGATCTTTATCGAACACTTCGTGCCAAGGCAAACCTTGCTTGTTCAGTTGTTCCATGAACGGATCCGGATTAAATTCTTCTACATTGTTTACGCCCGGACGTTTCCATTCTCCTTTGAAGAACATCATGGCGCCAATCATGGCCGGAACTCCGGTAGTGTAGCTTACTCCTTGCATACCTGTTTCTTTATAGGCTTCCTGATGGCTGCAATTATTGTAAACATAATACGTACGTTCTTTTCCATCTTTCAGACCACGGATGCGACAACCGATAGAGGTTTCTCCTTCGTAGTTCTCGCCCAAATCCTGTGGATTAGGCAGAACGGCTTTCAAGAATTGCAGAGGTACGATCTTCACTCCGTTGTAATCTACTTCGTCAATACGAGCCATACCGATGTTCTGGATAACACGCAGGTGGGTCAGATATTCCTGTCCGAAGGTCATCCAGAAACGTGCGCGTTTAATTGTCGGGAAGTGTTTCACCAATGATTCCAGTTCTTCGTGATAAAGGAGATATGAATCGCGGGGACCGATATTCGGATAAGTCAGGTCTTTGTGGATTTCCAGCGGGCCGGTAGTTACCCATTGGCCGTTTTCATAATAACGTCCGTTCTGGGTAATTTCGCGGATATTGATTTCCGGATTGAAGTTGGTTGCAAATGCTTTGTGGTGATTGCCGGCATTACAGTCTACGATGTCCAGATATTGGATTTCGTCGAAATAATGCTTGGCGGCGTAGGCGGTATAGATACCGCTCACTCCCGGATCGAATCCACAGCCGAGGATAGCTGTCAGACCAGCTTCTTTGAAACGTTCATGATAAGCCCATTGCCAACTGTATTCAAAATGAGCTTCATCTTTGGGTTCGTAGTTGGCAGTGTCCAGATAGTTAACTCCGGCTTTCAGACATGCTTCCATAATGGTCAGGTCCTGATAAGGGAGGGCAACGTTAATCACCATTTCAGGTTTGAAATTGTTGAATAAGGCTACCAACTCGTCCACATTATCTGCGTCTACTTTTGCTGTTTTTATATTAGGGTTACCTATTGCCTCGACGATTTTGTCGCATTTCTCTTTCGTACGGCTGGCAATCATGATATCTGTAAATACATCGGCATTTTGTGCCACTTTGTGTGCAACGACAGTACCAACACCGCCTGCACCGATAATAAGAACTCTACCCATTTCGTTAATTGCGAATTAAATATTAAGAATATTAGAATTGTTAGCTTGGCAAATATACGTGATTATTTTCAGATAATCATCCGCCGATACTCCTTTTTATTTGAAACGTTGCAAGGTGCCACTCTCGAATTCCAATGTTTTGCCATTATAGAACCAGTTCTCAAAACGGTTATCCTTTTTCAGTACTATTTCTATCGGGTCGCCGATAGACAGCCGGCATTCATCCGTACTCATGCCTACTTCGAGGTCGCCCCGCGAAATGATTTGCCAACGTTTCTCGGTAATGCCCGGATATTTTTTATGTATATCTTCAAACCCGAAAAGGTCTTCAATATAATTGTTGTTTCTGGTGATTACGTCATACTTCAAGTCAACCTTCATTTCGTAACTAATTCCATTCTTGTCTTTTAATGTCAAAATAGCCAGACTGCCGGGAGAGGGCATCCGAACTTCTTTTATTGTCAGGATAGTGTACCGGGGAAGATGAACGCAGGACTCCATTTGTTTGTTTTCAAGAGAGACAGCTCTTTTGGCAGACAATGTTTTTTTAGGATAAACGGTTGCCCCCAAGTACCTGTTTTTCAGGCTTTCGATATTATCCAGCTTCTTATTCGTAAAACTGATCGAATTTGAAAAGTATTTCATTCTCTTTTCACCTTGAAAATCACTCATATCCATACCGGAGTTTGTCCGTGAGAGGGCGACTTCCAGATAATAGGAATGTCCCTGTGTGTCTTTGAATATGATTTTCACGGGATACGCCTGGCTGCCCACTCCGACGGCCGTGACAGTTGCTTCCGTATTGACGGAAATAGGTATATCCCGATAGCCGGAATAGCTGTTGGCATCATCCACACGGACAGTTTCGGATTGTATGTATATTGTCTTTCCTATCAGCAGATCTTTTGCCGTATCTACATCTTGCAGGTAAACTAATCCGTTGATGCAGGCACGGGGCATTCTTTCGCATATCTCGTCCAGCCGCATATTCTTTATGTCATAATAATATTTTTCCCCTTCATCTTCGAAAACGAAGCGGGTGGTGTAGTTTGTTTCATCTGCTATTTTTTGAACCTTCTCTTCGGTTCCGGTGAAAGTGAGTATTTTGTGTCTCATCAGGCTATTATCCACTCCTTTTTCGGTGTTGTATATTAAAAGGGTAGGAAGAAACATTTCCCGTGCGGAAGGAGCAAACATGAATTTCATTCCGGGAGTCCATTTACATAAAGGTTTTAGAGGAAAGTGTTTTATGATAAACTGTTCTTCTTCACTTGCAGGAATTTCCTGGGCGGAGGGGGTAGTGACAATGTAATCACTTTGGGCGGTAACATGAGACATACCACAACAGAATAAAATCACGGATAGGACGATTGTTCTCATATTTATTTCTTTAAGTGAACTATGTAAATTGTTCATTTGTTGTATATTCAATGGCAAATGTATATATTTTATATTGTATTGGGTGTTATTTCCCAATCTTTTTGGTATCTTTGTCCACGATTTAACTTAAACGTTATAACAATATGAAGAAAGTTTTTGTTTCAATTTGCGTTGCAGGTGCAGCACTTGCAATGTCTTCATGCCGTTCGGTTGAGAAGGCAGTTCCTGTGTCATCTATCAATGGTGAGTGGAATATTATAGAAGTCAATGGCTCGAAAGTTGCTCCGGGCGAAAGTAGAACCCTTCCGTTTATTGCATTTGATACGGCTACCGGTCGTGTGTCCGGTAATAGCGGATGTAACCGTATGATGGGCACATTCGATGTAAATGCGAAACCGGGAAGCCTTGAGTTAGGTGCTATGGCCAGTACTCGGATGATGTGTCCGGATATGACTACCGAGAAGAATGTATTGAGTGCTCTTGCACAAGTGAAAGGATATAAGAAAGCAGGTAAGGGGAAGATGTATCTTTGCAATGCTTCCAATCGTCCGGTTGTAGTTCTTGAAAAGAAGGAGGCTGATGTGAAACTTTCAGTGTTGAATGGAGAATGGAAAATTAAAGAAGCAAATAGTGAGGCGATTCCTTCAGGAATGGAGAAACAACCGTTTATCGCTTTTGATGTGAAGAAAAAGTCTATTCATGGTAATGCCGGATGCAACCTGATTAACGGAGGTTTTGAAACTAGTACGAGCAATGCCAAATCGATTTCCTTCCCGGGAGTGGCAAGTACAATGATGGCTTGTCCTGATATGGAGACAGAAGGTAAGATCCTGAAAGCGTTGAATGAAGTAAAGTCATTCGATGTATTGGCAGGCGGTGGCATTGGGCTGTATGATGCCAATAATGCATTGGTTATTGTATTAGAGAAAAAGTAATTATTATAAGAAATAGGAAAGGCTGTATCAATAAAGCCTGATATTTATGAAACCGGCCTCATTGCTATCTGTTGCAGTGAGGCCGGTTTTTTGTTTCATGAACTAATTAATAGTGGAAGCTGATTGTTACAATTGCTTCAATGCTTCCCAATCAATTTCCGGTTCTTTGCCTGTTGGCTTGCAATAGAACTTAGTTCCCATTGGAACAGATTCGTTAAAGAAGCCTCCCATTTTCAGATAAAACCGATTGTCTTTAGTATTGCCACCTTGATAGTCGAGACGGACTTGGGCACTCGCTGTTGCATCGTGTGTAAAGGTAGCGTCAGTGAGTCGGGACCATTTACCTTCTTTGCTACGTGCCCATTGGTTGCCGAAGAAAACTTCACGTGATAAATATCCTTGTTCCGGACTGAAATTCTCAAGGAAGCTGTGAGGACGTTTATACCATGTGTTGGTTTTGGGGCGTAAGAAACTGGCTATTAATTTCCATTCTTTCTCATCTGTTGCATAAAAATAGGCAGTGTAGGTCGTATTTCCATTCCCGTCCGGTCTGATTTGCATCAGAAATTTATATGTATTACCGGCTTTCCAGGGATACTTCAAATAACTTTGTCCGCCTGAGCCTTCGTTGCCAAACTCTCCGATGTGTACATCTTTGCCTTGGCGTAACAGTTTAATCTTTTGGTCATCCGGAATCTCTTTGGGGTTTTGTGTATCAAAAGGACTCCATACCGAGAAAAGAATACGGCGTTCTGTCGGGGAGTTGTATTGCATTCCGAAATAACCTTCCCCGAAGCCGGCCGCCATGTAGTAGCTATGCATTGTTTCGCCTTCTTTGGGCACTGTGATTTCATTGTAGAACCATTCAGTATCACCTTCAGGTAGCGCATATCCCAAATGAACGGAAGGACCGCGGCGTCCCCAATAGTCAGAGAAGTCTTTCACATAATTACTTTTACCTGTAACATTGTCTGCTATCAACTGCTTAATTTCTCCGAAACCCTCACCACTTTTAGAGACTCCTTGTAAGTCGATACGGACATACCCTGCCTGTCGTATATCGATACTTCCAACAGGAACTTTAGTGAAATCATCCGATTGTAGATTGACTTTGAAGCCCTTCTTTCCATAACTGACTTTGATTTCGGAATGTCCTTTGGCATACAGTGACAGATCGGCTGTTGTCGGTTGATGCAAATAGAAGTAAATACTAACGATACTTTTAGGATTTGTCCAATGTGTAACTCCTCTTTGTGTTATTCGCGCACCATCTTGTTGCCGGGTTACATAGCCATTGCCGGAAACTCCTACGACAACTTGTTGAGGTTGTGCAAATACGGTAGTGCATAGTAGTAATGCAAGTAAACATAATAAATTTTTCATGTAGATGTCATTAATTGATTTTATGTATAATTCCGATATTAATAAATAGTTCGTTGTTTTATAGTGTAATATTGCAAAGTTAAGAATTAATTCTCTTTATCGAACCAGAATAGATAATATTTGTTTTAGTGTCAGTCACTGAATAACTTTCTTTATGGCTATCATGGCAAGGAAGTTTATTAAAAACTGTCGTTTTGGCAGATATTATGTCATGCATTCGTATAATTTCTTTTTGGCACACGGTTTGCTTTTTAATAAGCGTCCGTTCGAGACGAAACTCCATAACAGGAGTGGAGAAACAACCGGACAAAAAGAAATCATTGAATAATAATAAATAAAAAAATAACGATCATGGGAAAAATTATTGGTATTGACTTAGGAACTACAAACTCTTGTGTTGCTGTATTTGAAGGTAACGAACCGGTAGTAATTGCAAACAGTGAAGGTAAACGTACTACTCCTTCTGTTGTCGCTTTCGTAGATGGTGGCGAACGTAAGGTGGGCGACCCTGCAAAACGTCAGGCTATTACTAACCCGACACGTACCATTTTCTCTATCAAACGTTTCATGGGTGAAAATTGGGACCAGGTTCAGAAAGAAGTTACTCGTGTTCCTTATAAAGTAGTGAGAGGCGATAACAACACTCCGCGTGTTGACATCGACGGACGTCTGTACACTCCGCAGGAAATTTCTGCTATGATTCTTCAGAAAATGAAGAAAACTGCTGAAGATTATCTTGGACAGGAAGTAACGGAAGCAGTAATCACTGTTCCTGCATATTTCTCTGACTCTCAACGTCAGGCTACGAAAGAAGCCGGACAGATTGCCGGTCTGGAAGTAAAACGTATTGTGAACGAACCGACAGCCGCTGCTCTTGCTTATGGTCTGGACAAGGCTCACAAAGACATGAAGATTGCTGTGTTCGACCTTGGTGGTGGTACATTCGATATATCTATCCTTGAATTTGGTGGTGGTGTATTCGAAGTACTTTCTACAAACGGTGATACTCACCTTGGTGGTGACGACTTCGATCAGGTAATCATCAACTGGCTGGTAGAGGAATTTAAGAACGATGAAGGCGCTGACTTGACTCAGGACCCAATGGCTTTGCAACGTTTGAAAGAAGCTGCTGAAAAAGCTAAGATCGAGTTGTCTTCTTCTACAAGTACAGAAATTAACTTGCCGTATATCATGCCGGTAAACGGTGTGCCCAAGCACTTGGTTAAGACTTTGACTCGTGCTAAATTCGAATCTTTGGCTCACGGATTGATTCAGGCTTGTCTTGAACCATGTAAGAAAGCGATGAGTGATGCAGGCTTGAACAATGCTGATATTGACGAAGTAATCCTTGTAGGTGGTTCTTCACGTATTCCGGCTGTACAGAAATTGGTGGAAGATTTCTTTGGAAAAGCTCCTTCTAAGGGTGTAAATCCAGATGAAGTGGTTGCTATCGGTGCTGCTGTACAGGGTGCTGTTTTGACAGACGAAATCAAGGGTGTAGTATTGTTGGATGTAACTCCATTGTCAATGGGTATCGAAACATTGGGTGGTGTAATGACTAAGTTGATTGATGCTAATACTACCATTCCGGCTCGTAAGAGTGAAACATTCTCTACTGCTGCCGATAACCAGAGTGAAGTAACGATCCATGTATTGCAGGGTGAACGTCCGATGGCTGCACAGAACAAATCAATCGGTCAGTTCAACTTGTCAGGTATTGCTCCTGCTCGTCGTGGGGTTCCTCAGATTGAGGTTACATTTGATATTGATGCAAACGGTATCTTGAAGGTATCTGCAAAAGATAAGGCAACCGGTAAGGAACAAGCTATCCGTATCGAGGCTTCCAGTGGTTTGAGCAAGGAAGAAATCGAAAAGATGAAAGCTGAAGCTGAAGCTAACGCCGAAGCAGATAAGAAGGAACGTGAAAAAATTGATAAATTGAATCAGGCTGACAGCGTAATATTCCAGACTGAAAATCAGTTGAAGGAATTAGGTGACAAGTTGCCTGCTGACAAGAAGGCTCCGATTGAAGCTGCTTTGCAGAAACTGAAAGATGCTCATAAGGCTCAGGATTTGGCTGCTATTGATACTGCTATGGCAGAAATCAATACTGCTTTCCAAGCTGCAAGTGCTGAAATGTATGCTCAAGGTGGTGCACAACAAGGTGGCGCACAGGCTGGGCCTGATATGAATGGCGGTGCCGGTCAGCAAGATAATGGAACTAAGCATGGAGATAATGTGCAAGATGCTGATTTTGAGGAAGTCAAGTAAGACCACTAAAAATCGGTAGGCATCGATAATCAAAAATATTGAAAGAGCGTGATACTCAATGAGTTCACGCTCTTTTTTTATTTTCAAGTTTTTCGTGAGAAATGCGTTATTTTTGGAATTTTGCAGTATATTTGTACCATAATTGTACCAGTACTTAAAATGATATAAGGTTGAACTTATTAATACTTATCACCCTTTTTCGGGTACCAACAATAAAAATAGAGACATATGCCAAGAGCAAAATTTCAAATAGAACGAAAGTGCAAGATATGCGGGAAACCCTTTATGGCACTGACAATTGAGTCACAGTATTGCTCTCCTGCTTGTGGCCAAAAGGCCTACAAAATACGTAAGCGTGAGCAAAAGAGAAATGAGGAACTTCAACAGGTGATTGAAGGCTTGGATTCAGACCGTGATTTTATTACGGTACCAGAAGCTATTGCCCTCTTTGCCGTAGGAAGACAAACTTTATACCACTACATTCGTAGTGGCAAAATTCCTTCGGTCAACTTAGGTCAGAGATTGACAAGACTAAGTAAAAAACAACTCGGGGAATTATTTCCACTACGAACCAGTGTAATTGATGGCGAGGTTAAAACGGTTCGCAAGCTTTATGATATGGAGCCAGAGAACTGCTACACGATTACTGAGATTTGCAAGAAGTATAAAGTGAACGATAGTACGGTTTATACGCAGATTCGTAAGTATGGTATTCCGACTCGCCAGATAGGAAACTACGTGTATGTACCAAAATCTGAAATTGATAACCTTTATAAAAACGGTAAAGTATGAAAAAAGCATTTAGTCATACCAAAGTAGCCGTCAAGCTTCGCAAGTCTCCTTACGCTGAAGCTTGGTTCATTTATCTCGAAGCTTACCCAGTATATGATTATGAAGGGGCCAAACCTAAACGTGTACGTGAGTATCTAAATAGAACCATTACCACACCAGTTTGGGACAAGAACCAGCCTACAAGAGGTAAAAGTAACGGCGAGCAACACTATATGCCAAAGCGTGATGTGAATGGTGTTATTCAGTGTCGCTCACAAGTTGATCAGCAGTCATGTATGTATGCCGATAGAGTTAGAGATACCTGGCAGCACGAATATGACAGCACTGCACTCTATACAGAGAAAGATGCTGAGACTGCAGCTCAGCAGGAAAAATCACGCGCCCACTTCCTTGATTATGTGAAGTTCCTCACCTATGAGCGTCACAAAGGTGATTCGGAGTCAATAATTGGTAACTGGGAACGCTTCTTAGGAATGCTCAAGGAGTTTACAGGTAAGGAAAATATTCCATTTTCAGAAATAGATATGCCTTTCATTGAGAATTACCGTAACTATGTGTTGACGGCTCCTAAACTCAGTGGTGGTAAAGGTATCATTTCCAAGAACACAGCATCCACCTATTTCTCGATACTGAAAGCAGCATTGAAGCAAGCCTTTATTGATGGCTACCTTACTATTGATATTTCAGCCAAGGTGAAAGGCATCAAGGGCGAAGAATCACGCCGTGAGTTCTTGACTGAGGAAGAACTTAATCGTCTGGCCAATACGCCATGCGACAAGCCCATTCTCAAAAAGGCTGCATTGTTCTCAGCGCTTACAGGTTTGCGCCATAGCGATATTCAAAAGTTGCGCTGGAGTGAGATTCAAGAAATGGATGGTAAATATCGATTGAACTTCACTCAGAAGAAGACCAAAGGTGTGGAATATATGCCTATTCCAGAATTTGCATACAAACTCTGTGGTGAGCGGCAAGACCCCGAGCTACTTGTCTTCCCAGGGCTTCCTGACCCATCGTGGATTTCCCGTCCGCTGAGAAGATGGATAGAGTCTGCGGGTATCACCAGGAATATCACCTTCCACTGTTTCCGGCATACCTATGCAACCCTACAGCTGGCGAATGGTACGGATATTTACACGGTGAGCAAGATGCTTGGCCATACGAACGTGAAGACAACGCAAGTTTACGCTAAGGTTATCGATTCTAAGAAAGACAAGACGACAGAAGCCATCAATATTGATGCAGACATAAACGACATATAGACCGACTGCACACCACTACAGCGACCTTGAGCCATTTACATAAACATGTAGATGGCTTTTTTTTCGCCTTTACCGATAGTTGTCGATTGTTATTGGATAACACTTATGATTGGCTTATGATTTAAGTCATAAAGCCCTCTGCAAAGTTTATGATAATAGCTTATGATATTACTGAAAATGAGGTCATTTACTGCTGAATAATCTATGATTTAGGCATGATGAGAATCAGTACGAAATCAGTATTGCTTTTTTCTTTTGTTTTGCAGCCGATTTGAGATAAATATCAGTAATCATCAATAATTAAATCGGAATAAAAATGGAAGAAACCAACATTAGGTTCGAGGACTTACCAGAAGCTGTTCAATGGATTAAGAATAAGCTTACGGAAATAGCCCTCAAGATCGATCGCATGCACGGTAATGCGATAGAAAAAGAAGAGCCGCCGCAATGGTTCTCAATTCAAGAATTGTGTGACTACCTACCGGAACACCCAGCAATTCAAACGGTATACACATGGACGAGCGCTAACCGCATTCCTTATTATAAAGAGGGAAAGCGCATTCGTTTCTTGAAATCGGAAATCGACAAATGGATGCTCAATAGCAAGTTGAAAAGCAGAGATGAGCTTGAGAAGGAAGCCCAAAATTTTGTAGAATCAAAACGCAAAAACGCATTTTATGGCACAAAAAAAGGATAATAGAACCACAACTCAGTCCGATGTTTCGGACTTCCCCCTCCACGCATTTCCAAAAAAGATATTGGAAATGGCGAATGGCCTTGCTGATTCTGAAAGTTTCCACATTGAGTATTTGCTCGTGTCGATGGTTTCGGCGATTGCATCTGCCACAGGTAATGCACTTCAGATAAGAATCAAAGGTGGATGGACGAGTAGCCCCATCTTCTACATCATTTTAGTTGGTCGTCCTGGACTTGGTAAAACTCCACCATTGGATTTTGCCTACCGCCCCATTCGTGCTTATGACTTCCAAAATCTTTCAAAGTTCAGGGCTATGATTGAAAAAGCTCAAAACGAAAAAGGAAGCTCAACTTCGGCTTTTGGCCAAGGTGCATCAAGTATCAAGCTGAGCAAAATTATGGTGTCGGACTTTACACCAGAAGCATTGATGCAAGCCCACAATGCCAATCAACGAGGTATCGTTGTTTTTGTCGATGAGATCATGGGCATGTTCAATTCTGTCAACCAATATAGCAAGGGTCAGTTGATAGAACAATTTCTTACTGCTTATAGTGGAAAGGCCATTGACATTACGCGTTGTAGCATGGAGATTCCCATTCATATTGAGATGCCTTGCATCAACATGATTGGTACCGCCCAGCCCAAGCGACTCCTCTCTCTCTTTAATAAGGGCTACAAGGATAATGGTTTGATCGACCGTATTTTGTTTGCTTATCCATTCGGGTATAAGATTCCCTATTGGGATTATACTAAAAGGAACAGTTCGGATGCCTACAAAGCATTGGCCGAACAATGGGAGAATATTATCAATGATATTTTGTCCCTTCCCTGTGACTTTGATAAAACAGGATTAGTAGTTCCTACAATACTTGACTTCACCAATGATGCTCGTGATCTCTTTTATGTATGGCGGAACGAAACAATTCTGCACATGAATGTAGATGACGAGGGAAACGAAATCGATGAACGTATTATGAAGACACACCTAAGTGTGGCACGTTTTTCTCTAATTTTTCAGATCATGAAGTGGACATGCAATGAAGCTGAGTTGGATTATGTAGATGAAGATTCTGTGAAGTCTGCCATCCTGCTTAACGAATACTTTGAAAACTGCTATAACCGCATTGAGAAACTGATAAAAGACGATGGCATTCCAGAGCAGAAGAAACTCTTTCTTGGAAACATTAAATCGTCTTTTACCACCGCTGATGCGATACAAGCCGGCAATGAGGTTGGCATGTCCGAGCGTGCCACCATGTACACGCTGGCCCAATTCCTTTCAGATGGTTACATCAAGAAAACAAGTCGTGGCAATTATGAGAAACTGCAATAATAACACCCTGTTTGCAGGTTGCAGTTTTTGCAGTTTGCAGTATGAGCGCGACATGAATATATATAACTTTTTTAATAACATTCCTATGGAAATGAGACGCGAAATGAGAGGCTCGTTCTCTCTTTTTACCCATTTGTCCATGGTGTGCTCGCAAGTTTATGGTTGCAAAATCTGAACAAGCAAGCCTCTGGACGCTGTATTTAACCGCTTATCGCCTTTATCAGAGAGAGGTGATTGAGCAGAAGAAGCTCTATAAGCGCTTCAAAGATGACTTCATAAACGGCAATACCTATCCTAAACGCTGCGATGTGGATGGGCTGAACGAACACAACAAGAACCTTGGCATCCTCAGGGAACTGTTGGAAAACCGTCTTGACCTAATTGAGAAGTACTTTGTGCGGCCCAGTTTTGAGCACAAGGACTATCTGGCTATGCAGCATGAGCTGGACACGACAGAAGTTGGCTCCACCACAATAAGCGAGGCCCCGCACATAAAACCCTTGACATTGGACAGTAATGTCTCATCTGAGATGTTCGAAGGGTTGGCAAAAGTACTCAACGACACGCATGTCTTTACGACGAGTGTGACAGTAGAGCAAGTAGAAGCCATGTTGGCGCTCAAGCTATCTTCTCCTTTGAAGGCTGATGTAAATCGCAAGGTTGTCACCTTCTTCGATGCGCTGCGTAGCCATAACCTCATTGCGAACAATTGGCAGAAAATTATAGCAGACAGCGGATTCTTCATTTCATCTGCAACAAATAGTCCCATTACTTATACGAGTATTTCTACGCTCTTGGGAGCTACGAAGAAGAATGAAGACCGTAAGAAAAAGGGCGCTGAAGAGGTGCCCAGTGTGTACAAATTGATAAGAGCTCGTGTGGCGCAAGTAGTCGAAAAATCGTCAACAAATAGCACTAACGACAGCATTTAGCAACAAAAAAGGTTGATACTATGCTTGATACTAATGTAGTATCAACTCCTAATGTGTTGAAACTGAATGGCTACCCTATAATTTTGCTCCTGCAATCAGAAATGGTTGTAGGAGTATTTTTAAGTACAACATTCAACATACACGCACAATGGACATAAAAGAACCTGAATTAGCATCATTGCTAAATATAGCTGATCGATTAAAGAAAGTCGAGACAGCGCTGGCCGACATTCTTCCTTTGGATCAATTCATCGAGCGAATTGAGAAGATAGAAACCTATATCTCTACAAGTAAGGAAGTCTTGAATTTGGAAGAGGTCTGTTTGTTATTGAATACATCGAAGAGCCAAATTTATCGTTTGACTCGCCTGATGGCTATTCCTCACTATAAACCGACTGGAAAGTCTTTGTATTTCAATCGCAAAGAAGTGTTGGAGTGGATTCAAAGCCATCCTATTGGTGTGAATCTGGAGAATGTAAAAGCGCTGGAGAATGGTACAGCGCCTGTCAAGTGTATCGAATCCCGCAATGAGAACAAAATATGACCGATTCTAATAGCCCCCTGCAATATCAGCCTACACCAGTGGGTAATGCGAAGGCTTATGAAGAAATTCTTAGGACTTCCATTATACATATAGGTGAAGAATATCAGAGCCCACCAGAAATCATCTGGGTGGACGATTCAGTCATTGCCACCTTGGGCAACTTTAGTGCGTCAACAGGTAAGGCAAAGAGCCGTAAGACCTTTAATGTATCAGCCTTAGTTGCAGCCTCGCTTTCCGGCAATCGTATTCTAAACTACAGAGCAAAATTACCAGAAGGAAAGCGTAAGGTGCTCTATTTTGATACAGAGCAAAGCCGCTTTCATTGCCATAAGGTTATGCAGCGTATTTTGCGTTTGGCGGGGTTGCCAGATAACGAAGACTGTGAAAACTTTGTTTTCGTAGGGCTTAGAGAGTTTGCACCATCCGTTCGCTTGGGAGCCATACAGTATGCACTCGACACTTGGAAAGACTATGGGCTTGTCATTATTGATGGCCTTAGAGACTTGATGATTGATATTAACGATGCCAGTGAGTCGGTATATCTTATCAATATGATGATGAATTGGTCGAGCGTGTTTAATATCCACATCCATTGTGTACTACACCTCAATAAGATTGATGACAATATTCGTGGTCATATCGGTACAGAATTGACCAATAAGGCTGAGACTGTATTGGTTATCAATCGAAGCACTGTTTACGCTGATGTGAGTGAGGTGCATCCATTGAATATGCGTGATAAGGAGTTCAAACCATTTGCCTTTAGTGTGAATGAGATGGGACTCCCTGGTGTAGCAAATGGCTATAGCTTAAAATCAGGAACCAAAATCCAGAAGCGAATTACAGCAGCAGACCTAACAGACAAGCAGCATGAGCAGGCACTTCGAGCAGCTTATAATGGTAAGTCTATGATTGATGGTTTTGAAAATACAGTGGCAGCACTTATTGCCGGATATGCGTCGATTGGCTTCAATCGCAAACGCACGCTGATGTCTAAGATTCTGGCTTCACTTATTGATAAAGGTCTTATCAAGGTGAATGGCAACGACTATGTTTTGGCAGCTGCGGAAGCCACACCATCACTATTTGACAAGGAGGAAAAAGAATAAGGTATAAATGCGTTCATTCGTCCTGTTTATATATAACAGGTGAATGAATGGACAAAGCAGATTAAGTATGAATATCGAAAATGCGAAAAAAATAAGCCTGGTTGAATTGATGGGACTATGGAGCTACAAGCCTGTCAAAACAAATGGAGTCTATGTCTTGTATCATGCCCCTTATCGTGTAGACAAACACGCATCCTTTAAGGTGGACTGTTTGAAGAACGAATGGTACGACTTTTCCACAGGTAAAGGAGGGGACATCATAGATCTTTGCAAACTTGTTTTCAATACATATAGTGTCAGCGAAGTATTGACTCGACTTGACAGAATGAATTTGGTCATTGATTGTCAGACAGTCAGCAATCCCAAGCCTATAACCCCCGTGGAGCATACGCCTTATTCAATCAAGGATTTGCGTCACCCCGCTTTGTTTTCGTATTTGCGAAGTCGTGGTATAGACATCGGTATAGGTGAAGCATACTGCAAGGAAATATGGTACCACCTCGATAAGAAGCCATACTTTGGGATAGCATTCCAGAACGCATTGGGGCACTATGAGGTACGCAACCCTTATTTCAAAGGTTGCATGTGGCGCAAGGACATTTCCTTTATACCCTCAAAACAGATTGGTGTGCAGTCCACCTGCTGCCTATTTGAGGGTTTTATGGACTTTCTTGCCTACAAGACTTTAGCGTTAAGAGGCGTGGAAGCTATTGGGCTTTGGGGCGATTGTGATTATATCGTATTAAACTCTGTCAATCAACTTCGGCGATGCTTGGAACGGTTGGCACATTATGACCATATCCATTGCTACTTGGATAATGATACTGCAGGCCAAACTACATTGGACACTATTCGTAGCCTTTATCCTGAGGCAACTATCAATGAAAATGTCAGATTTGAAGGCTATAAAGACGTAAACGACTTCTTAATTAATCACAAGCAATAAGATATGGTTATACTACAAATAACAACTCTTGATGAGTTCCATGAATGTGTTGTACAAGCTATGTTTCATTTTCCGGCCTTAGCAGCTCTTTCGATAATTCTGGCATCAATAGTATGCATTATTATTGTCGCCTATAAATACAAAACGAAGCAGATAGCCAAAGATGAAGCTGTCAGATATACTGGCATAATCTTCGGCCATTGCTTCTTTTACTTGAGCATCCTTTATCTACTTATCAGAATATACCGTACTCTGGAATAATGAGTGGCACTACCTGAGTGAAACATCATTTGCTTTGCCCTAAGAGGTTGGACTTCCCAAAGGAGTTCAGCCTCTTTTTTTATATCCAAAATCACGTTCAGAATATGAAAACAAAGTATGATATTGATTTTTCTAAGAAGAGTTGTTAAGATTAAGGCTGGATAACGGGCAAAATTCTTTGTTCTGCGGTTTTCGTTATTCCTTTGCACACGTCAACAGCGGCAAAACTGCTGGCAAAAACAGGAATTGTGTAATTAAACCAAAGTATAATATGAGCCCATTTGTGATATTCGTAATCGTACTTACAATCATCTACATCATCTACTATGCAGTGATGATAACCAGAGATTTATATGGCAAAAAAGAAGACCACAAGACGCAGGAAGAAGTCTTCGACGTAAGTGATATGGTTGAAGAAGAAGCGGCTGTCTCCGTTCATGAAAGCGACAATGGCTTTAGCGTGGCAGATAAGGAGTACGAGACGCTTAACCTCCATGATGAAAACGAGGCACCTTCATCAACAGATGGCGAAAGTGGAGACGCAAAGTCTGAAAAACAATCACCCAAGAACGTCGCTGAGAATCTGGCTCACAAGTTTGAAAAGAAGAGTGATGAGATTCAGCCCTCCATGAGTGACGGTATGTATGCCGATGACTTCTATCAAACCTTGCTCAATGGCAACAGAACTAATCGCCCTCAAATCAAAATCGAACATATAAGAAATGAACTGTAGAAATAAGATAACCAGCTTGGCTTTAGTGCTCGTAGGTTCTTGTTACGGACTTACAGCTTCTGCCAAATGCGGTAGCGTGGATTACACCCAAGGAGCGGATGCCCTTGCCATGATGCACGACTACGTGGTCACCATGATGCTCTATGTGCTCTACCTTGCGTATGCCTTTGCAGCTATCATGGCTATTATTTCTGCGCTACAGATATACATCAAGATGAACACAGGCGAAGATGGCATTACCAAATCCATCATGACCCTGATTGGAGCCATCATTTTCATGATTAGTGCCTCCATCGTGTTCCCGGCCTTCTTTGGCTACCAAATTTATACGTGAACTCAACTGCAGACGAGGATATAAAAACAATGAATCAATTAAAAACAGAAAAGAATGTTCAAGAAAGCAACTAATTTTTTGAAGCGTACCGCTAAGAAAGCGATTACGTCAGAGCGTTTGAAGACCATGGCCCTCATGCTCGTAGTAGGAACAGGTATCGCAATGGCACAGAACTCAGCAGGTGACTACTCCGCCGGCACCACGGCACTTACAACTGTGACGGAAGAAATCGCTAAATACGTACCTATCGTCGTCAAGTTGTGCTACGCCATCGCAGGTGTTGTTGCCGTTGTCGGTGCCATCTCCGTTTATATCGCCATGAACAACGAGGAGCAGGATGTCAAGAATATCTTAGTCCTCCGAAATGCGTTTGAAAAGACAAGAAAGCAAATGAAAGTAAATGTGCTAAGTATCAATGCTTTAAGCGATAATTTGAATTTTCAGATGTTTGCCAAACTCACTCTTAAAAAGACATAAAAGACTGTTTCTTGTTTCCGTTTTGTTTCTCGTTTCTCGGTTTGTTTTCTTATCTTTACATCAGTTTTCCGAAGTAAGGGAAGAGAAAGAAAAGCAAATGTCAGCATAGGAAACCATATCTGACATGAACTTTCAACAAGAGGGAGAAAGACCCTCCAATGTAGCAGAATACAAAAACAAAATAACACTTCATACATCATGGCAAGACCAAAGAAACAAGTAAAGCTGAAAGAACCGATTAAAATTCGGTTGAAGTCGCTCGCAGATGGCAACAAGAGTATCTATCTTGACATCTACTATAAGGGAGTGAGAAAGTATGAATACCTCAAACTCTACCTCGTCCCCGAAATCAACCCTGTCTGCAAGGAACAGAACAAGCAGACTATGGCGGTTGCAGAACGCATCAAGGCAGAGCGCATCAAAGCCCTGCATGGTCATGGCATACAGGACTGGGAGACAGTAAAACAAGGCTCGATGCTTCTTACCACATGGATAAAGAAATATTGTGAAGGTGGTGTCGGTATCAAGAAGTCAACGCTCCATTGCCGTGTGGAAATGCTGCACACCGTGGAGAAGTATCTTGACGAGACAAACAAAGGCTTCATTTCTCTTGAAGAGGTCAATGCGGAGTTCTGCCGTGGATATGTGAAGTTCTTGCGTAACTTTCCAAACTCCCATATCAAGTATGGCGAGCCAAGACCTATCAGCGAGAATACGGCAAGCCGATACCTCGGAATGTTCTCCACTGCACTCAACAACGCCGTGCGACAAGGCATTATCCGCAACAACCCTATGAAAGAACTGGATGCACGTGAGCGCATTCAGCCCAAGGACGGCAAGAAAGAGTATCTGACCATTGAGGAACTTCGCACCCTCATGGCAACGGACAGTTATCGTCCAGAGGTCAAGGAGGCTTTCATCTTCGCCTGTTTTACTGGATTGCGATTAAGCGACATGTACCGTCTTGCTCCGATGCACATCTTCAATACCGCTGACGGAAAGGGCGAATACATAGACATGGAAATGCAAAAGACGGAGAAGCCAGTTATAATACCTCTCTCGGAAGAGGCTAAGCGGTGGTTGCCAAAGTCAAGAGGAAATGATATTCCTTTCTTTGATATACCAACCACACAGACCGTTATAGGTAGGGCTCTCCGCAAATGGGCGGAAGCGGCTGGCATTGAGAAGCATATCTCATTCCATTGCTCACGGCACACGTTCGGAACGATGATGCTCACGCTAGGTGCAGACCTTTTTACCACAAGCAAGCTGATGGGACATTCCAACATTCAGACCACGGAAATCTATGCTAAAATCGTGGATAAGAAGAAGGAGGAAGCCATCAACCTCATTGACGGTATGTTCACATAAATCATTGACAACGAAAATATATAGAGACATGACAATAACTATCAGACAAAAGGCACTTGCCAACGACAACATAAGCTTGTATCTTGACATCTACGATGGTGGCAAGCGCAAGTTTGAATTTCTTTCCCTCTATTTGTTGCCGGAGGTTGATGCAGAGACCAAAGCAAGGAACGAAGAAACATTGCAACGTGCTCACCAGATAAGGGCAGAGCGTATTCTTCATCCAGAGACCATCCCAGAGGTAGGTCACTTGATGATTGTGAAGGAAATCCCCAATGACGAGTCTCCAGAAGTATTGGACTGGATCCAGACTTACATCGACTGGATGAGCGACAATACAGACTACTCCAAGGCTATTGTTGACCAATCAAAGTATCTGAAATACCTAATGAGCGAGTTCCTTGCCAACAAGCGCAGACCTCATATCACTCTGAGGAAGTTCGATAAGGCATGGTTCAAGGCTTTCTTCCTTTGGTTGAAGAACGACTATGTACCACAGAAGTATGTACGAGTTGAAGCCAAGCCTTTGTGTGAAGGTTCCCTTCACAATGTTCAACAGCGCATAGTGGCGGTGTTCAACAAGGCGGTCAAGTTCGGTAAGTTGAAGGCTAACCCTTTCTACCAGTTGGAGAAGTCAGACTGTTTCCCAAAGCCAAAGACATCACATAAGCAGTATCTCACTCCCGATGAACTGAAAAGGTTCATGGCTTCAGATGAGAGAAGTCCAGGAGTTGCAGAAGCACAGAGAGCTTTCGGTTTCGCCTGTCTGACAGGACTTCGTATCAGCGACATCAAGGCTCTGCGATGGAGTGACATCAAGAGAAACAAGGAAACGAACACGCTTGTAATCGTCCAAAAGAAAACAAAGACTCTCAATGCCGTACCAATCGGCAATACCGCCTTGTCATGGATGCCACCCAAAGGCGATGATGATTTTGTGTTTCACCTTCCTGCCAAGGCTAATGTGGATGCAGCCCTTAAAAGGATAGCCAAAAAGGTGGGCATTGAGAAGAATATCTCTTTTCACTGCGCCCGACATACGTTCGGAATTTTGGTACAGGCGGTTACTGGCAACATTGAGACTACCAAGAAACTGATGGGACACAAGTCGCTCAAATCCACCGCCATCTATGCAGATGTGCTGACGAATGAAAAGGTCAAGGCTGTTGACAACACGAAGAAAGCCTTTCGAGGTCGCAAACAGCGTGAGGAGAACAAGCAAATACCGAGGACAAAGCGGACAGCAGCCACCAACACTCATCCACGCAAAACTACATTTACACAGGATAACAAGTAAACAGAGCTTTTCAGGATAACAACCAGTTAATTTCACTTTTGTAGTCCCCATTTTTCGGGCAGGGATTTCTCTCTGTCTTGGGGGACTACACTTTCAAAACAAGCAGTACAACGAATTACAAACAATTAAATTATAGGATAATGAACAAAACTATCGACACCGAGACTCTTCTCTTGAAGGTAGAGTCACATGAGCACCGCATTGGGATAATGGAGAACCTACTCCGTGATGCCAAGCAAGTATTGACACTGGAGGAAGCAGCCTTATTCATGGGCATATCAAAGAGCAGTCTCTACAAGATGACACACAAGCATGAACTTCCGTTCTTCCGTCCCAACGGCAAGATTATATACTTTGAAAAGTCCGAACTTTTGAACTGGATGCGCCAGAACCGCAGTATGTCCGAGGCTGAGACCAAGGCTGCAGCGACCAAGCACATGAGTGAACTTTGTAAATAGACATGGCAATGATAAAGGACTATATTTCCCATGAGGAGTACAGAAGCAAGTTGGCGAATGTCGCTGACCTTGCCGTGAGCTACATCAATACTGGCAACGGCTACTTTCGGATGTGTGATGCTTTCAATCAACTTGCCGAACAATGCGGAGCCAACAAGGGCATCAATGATGAAGCAACTGTCGGCAGAAGAAAACTTCTTGCCCAGTCTGTTTGCATTGAGTGCATTTCACGATTAAGCAGCCATTCTAATGACAGGTTGCAAGGCGAGCTCTATGTTATCGCAGAGGACATTTCCCCAAGGAGAGGACGGCACAGATGATTTTCTCTTTACTGAGAAAAACAGTCTTGCCAGTTATGGTTATAATATTCAAAATTCACAGAAGATGGATAAACAAAAGATACATTACTGCTTCACGCTGTCCGATGTACAGATGGAGTATCTTCGCTGCAAGAAGTACAAGATTGACCGCATGGAATGCTTCATGTCTCTTGCCTCTCTTGCTAAACGTGAAACAACACTTGTTTCTATCAGCAAGACCCAACAAGTGGAAATCTTGTGTGGGCAATGTATGGTTGACAATACCCAACTTGCCAAGCTCTGGGATAAAGACCGCAAGACCGTACCCAAACTTTTACAGGCTATGGAGGCTGTGGGTATTTCCTCTTCACAAAAGGTTGGAGACAACCGCATCATTACCCTGCATTCCCTCTCTGGTTGGTATGTGGACGGAAGATTTGTCAAGAACGGCTTTTCATTGAAGCGCAATACTGATGGCTCTGCAATCATCCACACGGAAGTTCCACAAGCAAGAGTAATTGTTACGACAACAGAGGACAATACAAAGTCGGACAAGGAAGATGGGCATTCTGCCAATGGAATATCCGATACTGGCAACAAGGGCAATTCTTCTACGGCAAATATTTCTTCTTCCCTAAATTCGACTTCATCTAATGACAACAGAAGCGTGGGTAAGGTCGGAACGAATGGCAATCTTTCCGATGCTGTTACTGGCGGTATTTCCCCACAACAAAATTACTCCAGACAATCTGTTGGCAATCCTTCTTCCATGCAAGAAGCAGATGCCAAACAGAATGAGGGAGAACACAACACATATCCACAGAATCTGGCAGGAGGACAAACACAACAGTCTAACGGTTCTAATGCCAATGGTTACAAGGCTAACAGCTACAATAACGGCAATCAAAAGGCATAAAGAGGCTTATGAGCAACCATACAGAGAAATCATCCCAAAGGACGATTGATCGCCATAGGCTACCGCCAAACTGTTATACGTTTAAGCAGCCTTGGGGGACGGACGCTGTTAAAAGTGCCGTCATTTTATAGGTACTTTTCGAGAAATCCTTTTGTAATACAGAAGCCGTGTCCGTCTTTCTGTATTCCTAAAAGTTTCTCGGACTACTCGCAGGCTCGCAGTCGTGACCACCTTTGCAAGGTGCTTGTAATCATCCCATTTTAATCAGAGACAAGGACAAATGAGAAAGAAGAAAATCATAAGGAAACCGCCTACGGAAGTCCACACCTACCGATGTACGAAAGAAGAGCTGAAGCAGCTCCAGACGCTTGCCAAGGAGTGTGGAATTAGTCTGAGCCGCTATGTCGTTGAGACTGGCTTGAAGCACCGTCCACGCATGAGGCTCACCAAGGAAGAGGTGGACGCTCTCAACTCTCTCGCCATCGCAAGGACGGATTTGATAAAAATCAGCAACGTGTTATCCAAGAAAACGGCTGAGGAAAAGGCTCGGTTCTTCAAGAATGAGAAGTTCATGCGTTGGTGGATTGATGCCGTTGCAGGGCTTATCCAACATTGGTATAGCATTGAAGAGAATATCGCAACAAACGTACAGACCAAATCAAAGGAGTAATCATGATTATGCTCGCAAAGGTAGTATCGTATGGAGGCAATTCCGTAAGGTACGCATTGGAAAAGGAGAATGCAAAAACGGTCAAGGTGAACAATATGCCCGATGGTCTTGACCCTACCGCCATCTGGTACATGATGAAGCATCATTGCCAGTATCATCAGGCGGAAAGGACGGTGGGCAGAAAGTTGGAAAGGTTCATGACCACTTTTGTACTTTCCCCATCAAAAGAGGAATCTGCCAACTTCACGATGGAAGATTGGGCGAACCTTCAAGACGAAGCTTTGGAAGTTTTGGATTCTGTAGGACTTACGCCCAACGGTTTCTCTAATGAGATAAAGACCAATTTCACCAATTCAATGAATCTTGGCGGATTGCACTCTGATTCCAAGTCGGGAACGCTGCACCTTCACATTGATTGTTGTCGTGTGGATATGGAGGGTAACACCAACGATGTACATGATATTCATCTTCGGGCAATGAAGGCTGCGGAAATCATCAATATGCGGCATGGGTGGGAACAACCGCAGGAAATTCGGAATATGAGGAAAGTGGAGCTTGCGGAGGACTGTGAACATATTCTCAAAGATATGCAACAGTTTAACATTGACAGATACTTCAATCTGTTGCGCATGAAAGACTATGAGGTAAAGCCACGCTATGACAAACAAAGGAAACTTGTCGGCTATACTGTCGGCAAGAACGCTTCCGTATTCAAGGCTTCGGAGATTGGCAGGAAGTTCATGGTGTCAAAGATTGAAGACACATGGAAGAAACTGCACCCACAACCTACACAAGTCAAGACAAAGCCTGTTTCTCCATCCGTTGCTCCTGCGCCTCGCCCAGTTCGTCCTGTCGTTCAGACTCCAACTGCATCACAACCAAAGTCGCAACCTCAAATTACACAAACGGCATTCAACATCAATACTGGCGATGAGGTCAAGAAGATTTGGATTCCGAACTCTGTCAAAGATGTCTTTACTAATGAGGTTCAGGTTCCAGAGGATAATGATATAGCGACAACAGAGAATGTCGCTCATGTAGCAATGCTGTTGTTTGCAGGGTATATTGACGCAGCCACTTCCATGTCGGAGTCATGTGGCGGTGGCGGTTCCGCTCCCTCTTCTGGTTGGGGCAAGAAGGACGATGAAGATGACTGGAAGTTTGCCCACCGTTGCGCACAGATGGCTCATTCCATGTGCAAGCCTAAACCACGCAGCAGAAGTTTCCACCGATAAATCAATGAAATATGGCAATCAGAAAAAGCAAGATAAACATAGACACAGAAGAAAGATCTGACTTCGACAACATGTTGAATGATGTCGAAAACGAGGTTGAGGAGCAGCAAGCTGAGGAGGGACTTGTAAACCGTGTTCCTGAGTTGAAGCGGTTGAGTGAGGACATTGACAAGGCTACAAACAACTTCATCAATGCCACACTTGAACTGGAATCTGCCATTCAGCAGTATCAGCGTGCAGAAGTAAAATTAGGTGGTGCTGTGACTACTATCAGCAAAAAGGTTGATACCATCAATCGGCACATAGACAAAGTCTTGGATAATGCTCCCACGAAATTAAAGGTGTCTGTAAATGTCAATGATGCTGACTGGCAGAAAATCCAAGAACTGTTTGCCAAAGAACGCCAATGGATGACCGCACAGATGCAGACGCATATCTGTGAGGTCAATTCCATGTTTGCTGATGAACGGAAAAAAGTCCGTGAACGATACAAAGAATATGATGGCTGCTATCTCGGTCACTATGCCCAGTGGTTCTTCTGGTTTTTCTTCACGTTTGGTATCTTTGTGGTTGCAGGAGGTGTTGGAATGATAATTGCGCAGAACTATACATGAGATAGACGAGTTACTGCCTAACATTAAGTTTGCACTTAAAGTTAGGCGATTACTATTATTATCTCGATAACCAATCAACCAATTTTATTGCCTTCTTCGTGTCATAATGTTAAGAATGATGCTGCGCAAGAGATACATTATCGAAACCATAAACAATATGTTGAAGAACATGGCGCAGATTGTACATTCGCGTCACAGGTCTGTGAACGACTTTATCATGAACCTTATTTCTGCCTTGGGAGCATATGTTACTACAATGGCGGTCATGCAATAATGACCGCCATTGTACTATTTCTATTAAATTGTTTTTTTAGATACAGATGTACAAGCCACTGATTACATATCCTTTTCTTAAATTTTCAATGGCTTTTCCAATCGTGGAACCATCAGAATCTTTACCTCCATCTGGGTCATAACAAACGAATTTATCTTTTTTTACATGCTTTACAGCAATCCAATGTTTATTATTTACCAAGACCAATATATACTTCCAGGTCGTTTCAGGGTAAAGGTCATCTAAAGAGTCATCTAAAGCTTGAGTTTTCATGCCCAGCCTTTTATCTGTTATTCTGCTTATTTCTTCAGATATCAAATTCTTTAAAGGACCACTTTCAAAATTTGAGCCATAACATACCGTAACGGTTCTATCTGTTACATAATCTTTAAATGCAGCGCATATCCCCGATGGCAAAGACATAAGAGTGCCGCTTAATTTATTGCCCAGCAAGTATATGCTTGCCTTAGACTCCGGATACGGTTTAATAATCTCTTTATTCTGATAGTCCTGTATCCGCATATAAACCTCTATGGGACGCGTGCCACTTCCCAGATCCACCAAGACCGCATTCAAAGCGAACCCTCCACAGAAATTATTGGGGGTTGGAAATGGAGTTATACAATGTTCAGGTCTATTCTGGTTTAATTTATTCCCAAAACACATTATATTTCATTTTTAATGGTTAATACTAAATCTGTTGTTCTGTATTATTCTTGTTCATAGCCTGGAGAAGTTTCTTGTAGTCTTCCACAAACTTAGATATAGTTACAAATCCTGCTGCCATTTCATCATCGGATATCTCGTCCATGATGGTACTCTTGTCTGCTGGTGTCGCTTGCAGATAGTAACCGATAATCTGAGGAGTGGTAATCTTGATGTTGAAACTCTTGTCCGTGGAGCTGGTGTGGATGCCAGAAGAACCGAATGAAGAACTGCTACTTTTTGCACCGCTGAAAAGCAGGAAGCCGCCGCCATGTGAGACATGCTCTTCCATGGTAGCCGAGAAGGTATTCGAGAGCTGGTCGCTAGTAACCACTTGGATGGAAATGTCTTTGGCGACGAGCATGGCCACAGGATAACAGGGTAGGATATGGCTGCGGCTCATGTCTGAAAGCCTTTCTTCTGTGATTTCACTGTAATCTTTTATTGGAGACACACGTGAGGTGGACACGTTAAACATATCCTTGGTCAAGACAAAAATCCCAGGATTAAACCATTCTCTCTCGATGCCCACTTTTGCCACATTCATTCCGACCCGAACAGACGTATTTTGGGAGTGGCATAGCTCTGCAAAGGTCGAAGAATTCGTTTCTTTCTTCCCTGAGTAACCTGCGAACCATAAACTGGCACCGTATGGGCTGTTTGAAGCAGACGAGTGGCTGTTGCTTTCCTTGTCTATCTGTGAGGCGGCTACGTCGATTAGTACCTGCGTGAATCCTTCAGGAACAATCGGTGTCTGTACACTTTCAGTCTCTTTGCCTGAATTTACCGTTTGGGCAACTTTCATTTTCTCCAAGATTTCCTGGATTTCAGTATTAATTCTCTCCAGCTGTTCTTGAATTGGTGGAAGCAGTTGCTTGAGTTGCAGGAGGTTTTTATTTATCGCCTCTTCCAGCAAGACATTGGATAACTGTTGCGATTTAGTTATATAATCGTTTTGAAGTTTTTGGTTTTTTGACAGTATGGCTGTAATTTTATCGATCAAACTGTCTACACTTTGGTCATTTTTATCAAATTTTAATCCGCTTGCCAGTCTGCTGATGATACTATTAGGTACTCCTCCACTGAATATCGGTGCAATGGTAAATGCGGTATCAATGACAGTCTTGACACCTTCACCGTAACTGCTGATCAATTCATTTTGAGCTTTATTCAAAGCGTCCCTTGCATCTTGTGCATCATTTTTGTTTTTTTCCAGTTCTTTACTCCTGTCTTCTTCATCAATCAGATTTGTCAGATTGGAGATTTGTGAGGAAAGGGTAATCCTGCGTGAAGACAGATTACGCAATCTCATAGCCAATGACTCCGGGGAATCAAGTAAGTCGGACGGGATGAAGGATGTGTTCAGCAGTTCAAACCAGTTTGTGGGGTTGAATTTTACGGGATAGACAATGCCTCCGTCTGGAGTCAGCCTCTGAATGTTTTCCAAAATCTCTCTGGCCTGCTCCAGCTCCGCACCTGAACCGCTGTCAAGAACTCCATTGAGGATGTCCATATCGTTGGGGGAGAAGACGGATAACACTTTTGCCCGCTTTTCGTTCAATTCCAAAGATTCTCCTCTTGCAACTGCTTCATACCATTGCAAGTATTCATTGTTGTAATGAATATTGTTCTCCTCTGAAGTATCAGGATAAATTTTTCTTAAAGCTTCTTTTTTCTTGTTTTGTTTTTCAGACCATGCTCTTTCTGCAGCCACATAGTATCATATAGGCGATAAAATACCTCCTGAAGCGTATAGCTTTTCGTATTTTCGTCACCAAAATCATAAGGATATGGGGTCAGCAGCAGCTCGCGCAGTTGATTTTTCGCTTTTGCGATTTTTTCGTTCAATTTAGGAGTTAATGTATCCAGAGCCGAACGGTACTGATATGGCAATGTCATGCCGTTATCACCGCCTGTAACGCGACAGGGATCGAAGAGCTTGTTGGCTAAACGCGATTCGTTGGCTTCCACCATCGGCCCTTTTTCCGCATTGTTTTTGTAGTCGTAGGCAAAGTCCTTGGCTGTGAGTGCTTGCCCTGGCAGGGTCAGACAAAGAAACTGATTCGGATTTTCACCTCCGATTACGCTTTCTATCTGATTGTATAGCAAGTCTATGAATGGCTCACTCGCAAGGCTTGCTCCACCATTGTCCTGTATGCTGGATTGGGAATCGCCTTTACTGTCGGATTTGGAGGCTTCATTGGAATTTGTCTTTCCTTTGGAGCCGGTATTCTCCTTTAACTTAGGAGGAGAATCATTATTAATTTCTTGAGAGTCATTTGAAACCACAGGAACAGCAGTTTCCTTTACTTCTTTTTTAGTATTCTCGGGCAAATTCTGTTCGTTCATAGTTTTTACTTTTAATTATTGATTAATACTACTCTAAGAATCATCCAATTTACTATCAATTGAATGTACGAATTTAGTTTGTGCCTGACAAAAATTTGCAGACACAACCACTCTCATTGGTGGATTCTCCGTGTGTTCCATCACGTCCTCCTTTTTTATTGGGGTTATACTTCGGTTTATGTTCGTTGCGGACGGAAATGTTCCGCCCGCAACGGCTTACTGCTTCCTCAAGGTAGGCAATGCTCCTTTAAGTTCGTAACGCCACTTTGAACCAGCGTTCTGCAAAGCGGTGTTCATGGCATCAACGGCTTTCTGCCAGGTAACGACAGAGCCGTCCACCTTCGTGGCTTCGGTGCTTTTCTTATTGTAGCCGATACCTTGTTCATGATTGTTCTTCCAATAGCAGGCGGTCATCACGTTGGCGTAGTTATTTCCCAAAAAGCCGCCGATATGTAGATAGCCAGTGCTACTACCCGTACTGGTTACGTTGCCCGTGGCATAGCAGGCAAGGAGGCTGCTTCCTGCGTTCATTCCCACCAGACCGCCGCCAGCGATATTCTTATTGGGGGCCATTTCTATGATCACGTTGCCTGTGGCATAGCAAGCGGTCAGGGTGGCACTCGAATTCGTCTGACCTGCCACGCCGCCGACATCGACCGTTCCCTTCACTGTGGCAGAGGAGCTGCATCCGGTGATGGAACCGCCTATTTGAACACCCACCACACCGCCGACATACACCGTGCCGCTGACGCTGCCCGACACCGAGCAGTTTTCAATGGTGCCCCAGCCAGATCCTACCACGCCGCCAATACTGCCGCCATATATTTGATGGCTTGTTATCTGTACGCCCTCCATCACCACGTTCTTCACCGTACCAGCTCTATTGAGCCAGCCGAACAGACCCGCATATTCGTCATTTGTCGTAAAGGTCAGCCCCGTGATGGTATGGCCGCCACCGTCGAAGGTGCCTTTGTATGAGTTGTCGTAGTCTGTGCCTATCGGCGTCCAGTCTTTGCCTGTGAGGTCAATGTCTGTGTCGAGGGTAATGTTAATGTCGCTCTTACCTCCGTTCACTAATTCGGCTATATTCATCAGACCATCGGCGGAGGTCACGGTGTAGCTGCCGTTGCTCTCTATGGTATAGCCCAGGTCTTTTGCCGCAGCGAGGGAGACGGTGTAGGTATATTCACCGCCCGCCTGCCAGTCGGTAGCATTCTTCATCTTATAAACGAAGGTCTTGCCGTTAGTGAAGGTGCAGGTAATGAAGGCCGTGCCAGCTGCCACACTTTGCGGGGCTACGATGGCGGTGTAGGTGTTGCTGCCCTTGTCATACGGGACGATTATATCCGGGTTGTCGCCTTCGGTGGAGAGACCCGTCAACTGCACGGATGCCAGCCCCTCGGTGTAGTCCGTCAGAACGATGGTCACCCGCGCCGTGCGGTGGGTGAAGCGGAGCGTGGGGCTACCGTAGGTCACCGTCTGTCCGTTGGCTACGATGAGGTCGCTGCCCTCAAAGTCTTTTTGGGTACTTTGGTTGGCTTTTACCTTTACCGCAGGCGGAGTTGTCTCGCCAGCGGTGTAGGGCCACCACGCCGTGACGGTGATGTCGTTGTGGTTGGTCCAGTAGTACGGGTCGGTGGAGGTCAGCGTGGCGCTGGTGGGGTCGGCGGTGGAGGGCGTCACGTTGTACGTCTTCACCGTGCCGTCCATCAGGACTGCCACGCTCTGCACACCCGTCCAATTGCCGTCCGCTGGGGCACGGGTGCCTACGGTGGCTGTCGCGACGGGATTCAGCCCCGTGGCGGTGAAGACGATGGGGGTGCCTTCCGCCCCTTCCGGTAGGAAGCCCGCTTCGTCCTGCGTGCAGGCGGCAAAACCGAGCAGCAGGGCGATGGCTGCGGATATATGGATAGTTGTTCGTTTCATGATGCGTGTTGTTTAGGGGTTGTTATTGTTTCTTTTGCAGTACGGGCAGACCGTCTGTGCCGAGTGCCCACTGGTAGTCATTGTCGGTGAGGGCGATGTTCATGCCGTCGACGGCTGTCTGCCATTTCACGGTCGCGCCGTCCACCTTCGTGGCATCTACCGTTCCTCCAAAATTACGGAATTCTCCTCGCTCGGCATTGCCTCCCCAATAACAGGAAGTTATAGTATTGTAGTTGAAACGCACTATAGCTCCAGATTCATAATCTTTCAATGTGCCGTCAAACCAGCAAGCTGTGATACTGCCATAATTTAAATCGGCTATACCACAAGTTCTACCATATGCAGAAATTTTTCCCGTCACAGAGCAGGCAATGATTTGACCCTCATTTTGCTCCACTATTCCAGCTGCTGATCCACTACTGCCATACAGATTCACATCTATGAGTTGTAGGTTCTTTATCACACCACGTACATTTAATAACCCAAAAAGTTCAGTAGTCGCTGCTGAAAAGTTTAATCCCGTAATGCGGTGTCCCTGCCCATTAAAGACGCCGGAGTAGCCAGGCCATGTGTCTATCCGTGTCCAATCCCTACCCGTCAGGTCGATGTCGGCGGTGAGGGTGCAATTAATCGATTCGTCCTTTTGTGCGGCTTTGTTCCATGCCAGTAGGCCGTCAGCGTTATAGACCATGTAACTGCCGTCGTTCTGTATAGAATAGCCCAAATCCTCAGCCTCGCCGCTCTCGCCGCCGCCGTCAACCCAGCTGCCGATGGTGCAACCCTCTAACGTCAGGCCGGTGGTGTTCACCTTAACGGTATATTTATAGCGGCTGCCCGCTTCTAATACGACGTTGTTCTGCGGACGGAAGTAGAAGGTGCCGCCGCCGAGTTTCACCTTGACGAACGGCTTGCCTGCCACAACGGTCTGCGGGGCGGTCAGTGCCTCGTAGGTGTTGCCGCTTGCGTTGTAAGTCTTGATGGCGGTCGGGTTGCCGTTATCGGCTGACAGGCTCACGAGGCTCACCGTGGCACCGGCGACGCTCGTGAATCCCGTGCCGGGCTTCAGTTCGATTGTCACGCGTGCCGTGCGGTGGGTAAATTCAAGAGTCGGGTTGTTAAATTCCACCTTCCGGTTCTCAGCAGAGATGAAGTCGCTGTTCTGGAAGTCAGCCAATTTGCTTTGGTCTTCTGCCACCTTCACGGCAGGCATCTGTGTGATGTCGGCATTGTTGAAGGGCCACCATGCCGATACGGTAATCGGGTCGCGGCTGGTCCAGTAGTACGGGTCGTTCTCGCGTGAAAGCGTGGCACTCTTGAAATCGGTAGAAGCCGTTACGGTGTATTCCTTTACCGTATCGCCCATCTTGAGTGCCACGGAAGTGACGCCCTGCCAGTCGCCGTCCACAGCGGCACGGGTGGAAGGGGCTGCCAGCGGCGTTGCTTCTACGGACAATCCGGTGGCACGGATGACGACGGGGTATTCACCTTCGGGCAGACGGTTATCGCCAGCAAGTTCGTCCTGCGTGCAGGCGGCGAGGGCGAACAGCAGTGCGGTGGCTGCGGGGATAAATAATCTATGTCTCATAATTCTTCATTCTAATCGATTAATTATTAACATCCTACAGGTCAGCACCCACATCTCCACCGTCTATATCGTTCCACTTTGCAATGGTGGCTTCGCTGACTTCAAGGACTTTGTTGCGTACCTTGACGGTATAGGTATAGTTGTTGCCCGCCAGCAGTGCGCCATCGGGCATGGTGAGTGTGGCATGATATTCCTGACCTTTGTAATTCACAACCAACGGCAGGGATGCAACTGTCTGCGGGAAGAGGATGATCGATGACGTGAGATTGCCGTCTGCCAGATTCATGGTCAGTTCTCCGGTCTGTAGTCCGTTGTCTGCGGTGGCAATACCGTCGGCCGTGTTGAACGTACCGGTGAGTAACAATCCGTCCAGCGTGTAACGTTCAGGCTTGACCACGCTGAAATTCACGCCGTCGCCCGCCTCGAAGGTAAGGGTTATCTGGCTCATGCGGTGGTGGAAAGAGTTGTCTTCACCGCCTTTGGCGGTTTTGTCGGTGAAGCTTACTACCGGGTTGTTTTTGTCTCCCGTGGCTCCTGAAGCAAAGAGGAAGTCGATGGCAGGCTGGTTTTGCTGCGCCGTGGCATCGGTCGTGGCTGTGAGGATGCCTCCCGCCGCGTTGTACGGATAGTAGGCGCGGAAAGTATGGGTCTTTGCATCTTCGATATAGATAACCTTTCCTTCTGCCTCAAATTTCCCGTTTTTCAGGATGAAAGGCACGTTGCCGTACTGGGAATCGTTGCCGATGTCGGTGATGCCGATACGGTCGCCGCCAGTCCAGGTGGTTCCGCTGGCGCGGGTGGCGGGGGCGATGTTGGCGGTAAACTGGGCGGCCACGGGGTCACCGTTCAGGTTCTCGTTGTCGTTGTTGCAGGCTACCAGTGCGAGGGCGAGCGCTGCAAGTGTAAAAAATCTTGTCTTCATTATATCTATAATTTTATTATTTACAAATCAGCATTTACATCATCACCTTTCACTTCTTCCCAGCCGTTGATTTCGGCTCCGTCCACTTCCATGCCTTCGGGAGTCTCAACCAGCGTTCCGCCGAGGGTCAGCGATTTGCCCTTTCTGGTGTTGAACTCCTTGAGAGCTTCTGTGAGGTCGCTTTTCAACGTGGTGGGGCTCGGGTTGCCGTCCGCATAGCGGATTTCAGCCGTCAGCAGTTGTTCCGTACCGGTCACACCCAGCAACCGCACCGTGGCTTTCCACTTGCCGGCATCGTCACCTTCGGTTATCTTGGTGAAGGGCAGCACGACGTTTGAAGCGGCTCCGTAGGTATCGGTAGCGAAATCGAGTGTTCTGGCTGCACCCGTCAGATGGGCAACAATCTCCGTGATGCGTCCGGCGGCATCACCCGTCGGTTTGACGACAAGCGTCAGTTCGCGTACCTGCTGCTTCATTGCGGCGGTCAGCGGATAGTCCTTGTCTTTCTCGATGCTCACCTGTTTCGTATAGGTGAAGAACCATCCCGGGGCATTGTTCACAAAGGCATCCGTGCCTGTCCGGTTTCCCGTGGCTGCGGCAATGGTGGCGGTGGTACCATTTACCGTGATTCCTTCAGCTGGGTTCCACACCGCAAGGGCGTAGCAGCCTGGAGCAAACAGATGGTCGGGAGCATGGGTGGTGGAAGTCTCCGTACCCGTATAGTCGCCCATGGTGACCGTCCATGTGGCAGGTATGTTGATACCCTCACCGCAGGCCGACCAGTCGGCTGTCACCGCAATTTTCCTATAGTCGGGATGCGGCGTGTCATAAAGCGCGTCCTTCACGCAGGAAGAGAGCAGCACGGCGGCTGCCATTCCTACCATATTTATATATTGTCTTGCTTTCATACTCTATTCCTCCGTATTAGAATAACTTCCATACCAATGTCACACCGGCGTTGATGGGGCCACACCAATTTTTTGTCTCGTTGCCACAGCGCACGCGCACACCATCGATGACTTCATATTTTTCGAAATCGGCATTCAGGTAGCCCAAGCCGAGGTTGAAATCAAGAGTCAGTGCCTTGTTCAGCCGTAGCTGATAGCCGGTGGTGATGCCGCCACCCATCAGGTCGCCTTGCTTGCCTGTTTCGGAGATCTTGTAGTTGAACTGTCCGGCCTTGAACATCGCACCCAAATACCAGGCTTTCTTCTCACCCATGTAATAACGTATTTCCGGAGCCACTTCCCAAAGTGCATAGCGGCGGTCCTTGTCGCTCCACGTCCAAGAAGTCCATGAGCCGTTTACGGCAATGCCACATGACGGACAGATGCGCCATTCAAGTCCTAAATCGGGTGTCAGGGTAGCCCAGCGCAACAGGTTGGCACGCAGGGAGAGATGATAATCATTTGTGATTTTGGTTCCCGACGGCGTGTCGGCAAGTGTATTTTGTTGAGCGGTTTTCTCGGCTTCTGCCTTTTCAGCGGCAAGTCGGGCTTCTTCCGCCTTGCGCTGCTCTTCGGCAAGCCGTTCCTGCTCGGCACGCTTCTCGGTTGCCAGTCGTTCGGCTTCCGCCTTGCGTCGTGCTTCCGCTTCCGCATCCATCGCGGCTGTTTCCTTTGCGGGAACCGTTAGGCGTACGATTACAAAATCACCCCCTGTCGCATGATTGTGGGTAATGAAGTTTTCTTCCTTGATTTTCGCGCGTGTAATCAGTTCTGATTTTACTCGATTGGCACGGATCTTCGCCGTTGCAAGGTTCTCGGCTTCACCACCCAGCGAATTGCAGTAGCCGTCAACCAGTAGCGGCAACTTGCCGTCAAAAATTGTTGCTTTACTGTTTTCGATACATTCCAACAGGCGGGCAAGTTCAGTGTCATTGCCATTCCAAGGAACGTAGAACATGTCCTTCTGCGGAACGAAGCGGAAGGTGTAGGTCGTGTCTGTTTTCTGCTGCGCAATGACTGGAAAAGTTACCGTCATCAGCCACAGAAACAAGGTAAGAAAAGTGATTTTTCTGCTCATATAAACTTGCATTTATTATCTTTGTCCTCTCCAAAGATAATAAATGTCATTCTATGCCCAAAAGATTAGAAAAACTTTTGCTGTAAAATTTTACAAACAATGTCGTTTGAGCATCTTTTTGTCGAATTAGCACTTTTTGAATTGTCGAATTAGCACTTTTTTGTCGTTTGAGCACTTTTTGTAAGGGGGGAAAAACGAAGCGTGTCAATATGTGGTCGGTCTGAAAATGAATGATTACTTTGGTTTTCAAAGTGTTAGGGTGGAGTAGGGGAGAATGGGCTGCAAAAACGAAGCGTTTACATCGCTTTACATTGGGCTTACATTTGAGCCTCGTTTGAACGCCGTTCAAATGAAATGCTTTACATTGAAGGTGGGATAGGGGAGATTTCGGAGTGTTGTCGTCGATTGCTCTCCATGGTTTACTTTTTCCTCATATACAAAGATAGTCAAACGGATCGGTTTATACAAGTGGAGTGGGGGAGTGCATGGTGCGCTTTTCCTTTTTATTTTATCTAAATTATTCCATATAGATGATATTTGGTATATTTGCAATGAAATAAATACCGTATATTATGAGTAAAGTTATCCATGTACATTTGATTTTTGAGAAAAAGAACATCTATTTTGGTAGTATATCGGCCATTTTTGAAACTCTAACGGAGAAACAGGTCGGGATCACCAAGAATAGTCTTTTACATGCTGGACTGGTTGATGACATTGCCAAATACACGAAACGTGCAATGATTATTCAGTCTCGCTTGATAACATGCACCAGAAAGGGCTGAAACAGCCTTAGAACGTCTATAAAGCCGCTTTTTGCGGCTTTTTTTTGTATTCGTGTCGGTAATAGTACATCAATGGGAGGCTGCTACTTACTTTGAACGGTTTGAACAGTCGGAAAAATTGAAAGGGTTTACACTTGGGTTTACAACTTGGGTTTACATTTTCTCCATTACAAAAACGAAACGTTTTAATAGGGTTTACACTTGGGTTTACATTTTCGGATTATTTTTTTAGCGATTTGTCTATCTATACAATATAGATAGGACTTGTTTTTGCTTGTTTTTAAACTATTTGAGGGGGCAAATAATACATTGATAATATTTATTTACTCCCCTATATTTTAATTCATATCTCTAAAAATCAGTGTTTTGTTACTTTTTACCCCCTTCACCCCATAAAACTCGTTTTATCCGGCACCTGCAAGTGTTGAACTCCCCGCATCTGAAACACGCCCCGACTTGTCCTGTTTAAGTTGTGTAATTGTCTGTTTGAGCATCCCTATTTCCTCTGCCTGTTCTTTTATTGTAGAGAGAAGTTTATCCACAATTTCAGGGGGGGCATTGTATTTTTCGATTTCTTGCTTATTGTCTTGGCTTATTTCTTGGTGTATAGTATATGAATTTTGGGAGACATCTGTATTATTGGATTTAAGCATATTCCCCTCCCCTCTCATTAGCCATTCAGCAGATAAATCCGGATATAGGGTTAAAACTTTAACTATCATATCTCCGCCAGGCTGTGATGCCATATTTTTTCCCTTGAAGTTGCTGGATTGTATTCCAGTAGCCTCAAAGAAATCTACTTTTTTTATATCCTTCTCTTTTAAAAAGGCAAGAATTTTATCTTTTATGGTCAAAATATCTCCCATATTTGTTTTTAGGTTAAAATTTTATCCTTATATTTGCAGCGTGTTCAAAGTGTGAACACCGCCCCAAAGCTACAAAAAAGGCTTGAGGTGACAATGAGAAATATAAAAAGAAGAAAAATAGAAGGTTATGAAACGGTATTATTTTGAATTGACAGATCGGAGTTATAATGATCTGGGGGCTTTTATTCCGGATGGGTACAGCAAGGAAGTGGCTGTCAGGCAAGCAAAGAGGTGGATGGCAGAAAACAGTATAGTATTAGCCACCCTTATCGTGAATAGCCTAAGAACATCTAACGTGTTGGATGTAATTGATATTGATATACTTAAAACGAAGATATAATGGAAGCAAAATTTAAAAAGGGACAAAGTGTGAGAATCACCAAGAGGAACGGTGAAGTCATTGATGGTGTAATCCGCGACTGGGACTATAACATTTGTACTTTTGGTCGTGAATATAATGTCGATTATATGAAAGATGGCCAGGTCTGGACTGTGATATGTGTTTCGGAGGATGCCATACAAGAACTCCGATAGACTTCCGGGGCGGTTAGTTCAGTTGGTAGAACACGCCAGACTCCCGCAAGGGAGAGGCCATGGTCCGCGGTTCGAGTCCGCGACCGCCCGCTACAATAATTTAACTTATCAGCGAATTATGAAAGAGAGAATAGTTGTAGAATACAGTGAGGTGGGTAAGATAGCCGGTTTACTGGGGTGTTCCCGGGAAATGGTCTCCCACTCCCTTGCGTTTCGCAAGAACAGTAAGTTGGCCCGTTCCATCCGCAAGCTCGCCATCGAGCGCGGTGGAACGAAGGTAGGTGGTAACCCTCAAAAGAAGGACGGCGATGAAAAATGAGTTGATAGCATTGTTCGGTGACCAGCTGCGCAAGTTCACCGGTCTGAGTCGGAAGCAGCGCCTTTGTGTGCTTTACTTCTGCATGAGTTTTGGGGCTTTACTTTCTGTCTTCTTCATTCATCCGCTACCGGAACTTTTCATTGTGTTGAACTTTGGAAATTCCGTACGATTGCTGAAGAAGCATGTCCCTTTGAATGATTTGGGGGACTGATAACAGAACGGAAAATGGAATACTATAATAATATACTGTGTGTAACCTGTGAAGAGCTTACTTCAGGAGATAATCCGGTGATGAAGTATATAACTTTATACCAGAATGTCCGTCGCGGTAACATCGAAAGTATCAACCGTGGCGGTGGCGAGGGCAATGTAGCCCTGTATTCCTATTCCTCCCTTCCCGAGAAATACAAGAAACGTTGGGTTGAGCGCCATGGCGAGCCCGAGAAACAGATGCGAGAAGAAATGATCCGTAACATAGTGAAGAAAGACGAGAAGGCCGAGAACTTTTTCGAGGATTACCGTTACGACAAGAACGGTGAGATGGTCGCTCTTCCCGAGGATGTGAAGAAGGAATACACCTGGAATGCTTCGGTGCTGAACGCGCTGATGGAAGAGTTCAAACGCTTGAGTTCATCCAATAACAAGCTGACCGGTTTCCGCCGTAACCTTTGGGAGCTTCTGCTTGTCACGAGTGAGGAATGGCGTCCGGTGTACGGGCACAGCCTTCCGGGCAGTGTGGGGCGTTTGAAAGCCTTGATAAACAAGTTCCGTCCTGATAACTACGGTGTGCTTGTGAGTGGTAAATACGGCAACAGCAACACGCTGAAGATCGAGGAGGACGGCGGGTGTTACCTTGTTGCATTGAAACGCAGCCGCGTTCCGGTTTATACTGATATGGAGATCTTCGAGGAGTACAACCGTGTCGCTCCGGAACGTGGCTGGAAGCCCCTGAAGAGTCCCCGCAGCCTCCGCGAATGGTTCAACAGCCCGCGTGTCGAACCTCTGTGGTACGATGCCGTTTATGGGGAAATGAAGGCGCACCAGCGTTATGACCGCAAACACCGCACCATCCTTCCGGGCCGCCGTGACAGCCTCTGGTATGGCGACGGTACGAAGCTGAACCTCTACTATCGTGATGAGAACGGGAACAAGTGCACTACAAGCGTGTACGAGGTGGTGGATGCCTATAGTGAAGTCCTGCTCGGTTATTACATCAGCGACAACGAGGACTATATCGCCCAGTACCATGCTTTCCGCATGGCTATCCAGACGAGCCGGCACAAACCCTACGAGATCGTGTGCGACAACCAGGGCGGTCATAAGAAGAACGCGGCGCTGGGCCTTTTCTCGAAGATCAGCCGTATCCACCGCCCGACAGCTCCGTATAATGGCGAGTCCAAAACGATTGAGAACATTTTCTACCGCTTCCAGAGCCAGGTATTGAAGAAACGTTTCGGTTTCACCGGGCAGAATATTACGGCAAAGAGAGATACAAGCCGTCCGAATTTGGAATTCATCAACGCGAACATCGACTCCCTCCCCACACTGGAGGAGCTGAAGCAACAGTATGCCGCCGCCCGTGAACAGTGGAATTCAATGAAACACCCTGCCACCGGCATCTCCCGGATTGAGATGTACAATACCAGTGTGAACGAGGCTACCGATGCGGTAAGTGTGTCGGATATGGTGGAGATGTTCTGGTACACGACCGATAAACCGTCGCTGTTCACCGCCAGCGGTATCGAGATCACGGTACAGGGAAAGAAATACCCTTACGAGGTTTTCTCCGCCCCCGGTGAGCCTGATCTGGAATGGCGCCGACGTAACACCTACAAAAAGTTCTATGTCCAGTACGATCCTTATGACATGAGCAGCGTACGTCTGCTGTACAAGGATAAGGGCGGAGCGATGCGCTTTGAGTGTGTGGCTTCGTTCCCGCTGATGATCCACCGTGCCCAGCAGGAGCAGACGGAAGCCGAGAAACGTTTCATCCGCGCCCAGCAGGAGGCCGTCATCAACGAGCGTATAAACCGCCAGGTCGTTGCCAAGGATATCGAGTACGAACATGGTGTCGCACCGGAACAGAACGGTCTGCGTACCCCTGACTTGAAAGGGCTCGGAAAGGAGGCGCAACGCCAGATTGACCGTCGCACAAGAAAATACAGCCAGCCGCCCCGTCCTTCCATCGGCCGAGACATGAAAGTCATCAGCAACGTGACATGGGACAGCTTTGAGAAGAAGGAAGTGAGCATCCGCAAGGTGGTCGGGAAATTATAAGGAACAGATTTATAACAAGATAAAAAATATTGATTATGGAAATTACAATGAAAGAAAAGGACGCCATCAGTGAGAGCCTCCGGGCTTACGTGGCGAAATACCCGAGCCAGACGAAGGCTGCTGGCAGCCTGAAGGGGGTTAGTGTAGGTACTGTTAGCAATATCCTGAACGGCCGTTATGAGAATATCAGCGACGAGATGTTCCGTAATGTCGCCTCGCAGGTCGGTGGTGTAAGCGCTACCGGCTGGCAGATCGTGGAGACCGGTGCTTACCAGGAGATCACGGCTGTACTCTCCGACGCGCAACGCTGGCGCAATGTTACCTGGGTGACTGGCGAGGCCGGTTGTGGCAAGAGTACCACCGCCCGTGTTTACCTCCAGGAGCATAAGGAGGTTTTCTATATCCTCTGCTCTGAGGACATGAAGAAAGGTGACTTTGTTCGCGAGATTGCCCGCACGGTCGGGATCCGGACTGAAGGGTATAATATCCGTGAGGTGTGGGGGCTTATATTAGATGACATCATCCAGATGGACGCGCCCCTGCTGGTGTTCGACGAGGCGGATAAACTGACCGAACCGGTGTTCCACTATTTCATCAGCCTGTACAACAAATTGGAGGAGAAATGCGGCGTCGTGTTTTTGAGTACCGATTATATTGCCAAGCGCATCAGCAATGGTTTGCGGTACCAGAAGCCCGGCTACAAGGAGTTCTACAGCCGTATCGGACGGAAATTTTATGAGTTGGAGCCTACGGATGTGAACGACGTGTTTGCGATCTGTTCCGCCAACGGTGTGACTGACAAGAAAGACATCGATAAGGTGATAAAGGAGGCTTCGACATGTGACTTTGATTTGCGGCGTGTGAGGAAGTCCATTCACAAGGTGAAACGCATGACGGGGGAATGACCCCCGTTCAAATACCGTTCAAACGTAATTTTAAGGATATGGAAAACAAATTTGAATACTTAAAGATCGACGGTCGCGGGCAGCTTCCCGCTCCCTGGAGCGATTACCCAGTCTTGAGGGAATACGAGACGGTGACCGTTTACCGGAATGGTCGCGACTACCTGGACGCCCTTGTGGGACAGCAGGACGGCTGGTGGGTTGTCGGCGTTCACATGGAGGTGGGCGGTTCCGGCGGTGGTTTCAACCCGGGACGTAAATGGGGACAGTTTGCCACCCGTGAGAATGCCCTTTTGTGGGCACTCGGCAGGATGCTCTGCCACGAGAAACTGCGGGGTGCCGCACGGCAGGCCGTACTTGACCGAATTGACAATATCCGGCAATTAAAATTGTTCTGACCATGGAAGAAGAGAAAAAAAATAATAAAAAGACCGGCATGAGACGTGCCTTGAATGTCAGGGACATTCTGAACAAGAAGTATGACGTGTTTCCTTTCGAGGGGAAATGGAAGGACGCCTTCGACACTCCGGAGATCCGGGGCTGCTGGTTCGTGTGGGGGAATAGCGGTAACGGAAAGACTTCCTTTGTGATGCAGCTCTGCAAGGAACTTTGCAAGTATGACCGTGTGGCGTTCAATTCCCTGGAGGAAGGAACCTCTCTGACTGTCCAGAACAACCTGCGGCGCTTTGGTATGGCCGAGGTGAGCCGCCACCTCGCGTTCATCAAGGAGGACATCCCCACCTTGAAGATCAGGCTCCGGCGTCATAAGAGTTTCAATATCGTAGTCATTGACAGCTTCCAATATACCCAGATGACGTACCGTGACTATATCCAGCTGAAGGAGGAGTTTCCGGACAAGCTGTTTGTTTTCATCAGCCATGCCCGCGGCAAGAATCCTAAAGGTGATGCGGCCACGAGCGTGATGTATGATGCCGACCTGAAGATATGGGTGGAGGGCTACGTCGCCTTCAGTAAGGGACGTTATCAGGGGGCCACTGGTGAATACACAATCTGGGAGAAGGGCGCCTATGACTATTGGAATGTGGCGGGACCGAAACAGAAAGGAGGCCAGGCATGAGCAGGATAAAGAAACAGCTGGAGATTTGTCCTCCCGCCTATATGTGTAAGGGGCCTAACCGTGAGAACTTCGTCAGTACCGGTCACAAGTGCGGTTACTGCAAGGGCAACGGCTGGTTCTGGGGAACGGAAGAGGGCAGCCGCGAGGACGTGCAGGTGCCCTGCCCGGTGTGTGGCGGTAGCGGTGAGCTGGATGCGATTATAACAGTGGACTGGAAACCTTCAAACAAGTGAGCCATGAGAAAGGAATATTACAACTACGTTGTGAAGCTGCCCGTTCTGCTTCATGAACTGTTCCGCGGGAAAGTTGCCGACTATCATTTTTCCGACATGACGGTAGTGATGAACCACCTGGTAAAGTCCTATATCCGCATGATGGACGGTGGCAGGGTTTCTACTGCCACCCGGCGTATCCTTCTCTGCATGGACCGTATTCCGGACATGTCGTTCTTCTTCCGCCGCCAGGAGAAGGCGGTGCTGTTCTTCGAGATGGATCCGGCCGTTGCCGACAGCCTACAGCGTGCCATCGTTTCCGGGGGCTGGGGCAACCGCCAGCGTCTTGCCGTCCGCCTGGTATGCGCCTTCTGCTGCGGTGCCGGTGTGACGTTGAACAACCTTTCGATGGAGCTTGCCGCCGGAGAGGTGTTCCGCTGTCCGGAAGGTTATCTCATACATACCTACGTGAGCAACTACCAGTACGTGTTCCTGAAGGAGACGGCCGCCGCCCAGCGCATGAGCGTGGAGGGTATGCTGACGGCTGCCGCCGAGCTGCTGGTGGGGACGGATGACGACGGTGCCGGTTATCATATCCCGGAGAACCTTGGCCGTATCGCTGACAGCGTGCTCGGGATAAAGGGCAGCACGCTGAAGGACTTCCGTCGGCAGTGTCTGGTGAGTATCCGCACGAACACCATCGGTCCGGACCGTATCGCCGCCTTCATGGAGAGGCATGGCATCTCCTCCGCCCGTGAGTTCCTGCGCCGTGTGGTCCTCTTCTTTCTGGAGGCACGGTACCTCATTTACCGCAAAGAAATAGAACTCGGGGAGAACGACCTGTCGGAGGAGGACGAGCCGGACTGGGAGGAGACGATGTACCGGCAGTACGAGAAAAAGGATTTTGCGATTTCGATATATAATTATTAACCATTAAAATTTAACTGAAATGATTACAGAAAAACAGAAAGAGGCAGTAAAGGAACTCTGCCAATACGTGGATAACTTTTGTAAGGAAAATAATCTTAGTGCCTTTATGAGCGTTGCGGCAAGTGAGGACCAACCGGACGGGCTTGAGCAGATAGCCGGCTCAATCATTACCGGCAAGCCTGAACATATTGTCGGCTCTATTTCCGGGGTTGTCAAAGCGAATAAGAATGTCTATATGCTGCTTTCCGTGGGGCTTATGCAGGCCTATACGAGAAAGGCTGACATTAATACTATTCCGTTCGGTGAAAATTTGAATATGAACTGATGAATGACTATAAATGAACACGAGTGAGAACCTGCACCAGCTCGGCCTTCCGATAGAGAGGTTGAGCAGCGTCCTTCTGAACTGGACGTGTTTTGAGCCGCGTCGTCAGATGCTAATCAGTGCCTCCACAAAGACGGAGGGCTGGGCGATTGTCGAGACGCGGGATTCGCAACTGGCCGCCGCCATCCTGAGGGATGTCCCGGAGGCACGTTTGAGAGAACTTGAGAAACCTGTAGTTACAATAGCGTTATGAGTAATATATTCAAAAAATTCGAAGGTCTGAAAGTTCGTGTTCAGATCACGAACAGTATCGGGCTTCCGGTTGACCGCCAAGGTTACGTGGAGGTTGAGGAGAATTGGGCTTATCTTTACGAGAAAGGCCAGAAGGGAAACAGATATATTTTAGCAATCAACACCAACAGGAACAGCGTGGTGTCGGTTGAAGTGATTAATTTGTAAGAATAAAGTATGGAATATAAACACTATAAAATAACAATTAAAGAGGCTGGATTGGAAAAGCCAATTGAAACTGAATATCATGGAATTATCGACAATAAAGGGCTTATTGCTTACTATGGATTGAATAATTCTGATGTAGAATGGTATGAAATAGATGAAATTGTCGAATGAATCAAAACAAGTATAGTAATGAGCATATTTGAACTTTTTACCCGATATAAGTGCACAAAAGATGAAAAAGAACGCCTTCTTGATTACTTATGTGCTATTAGGATAAAGAGAATCATAAAAGAAATTGATAGTCTCCATAAAAGAACGACATAACCATGCAGATAGACATCAACACCCGTAAACAGCTAAACAAGCCCGAGAATTATTCGGCGTTTTACAGCCTTTTGAACCGCCTTCCGACATCGGATCGTGACGCACTGAAGGAAAGCATCGTTTCCCAGTACACGGACGGCCGCACCACGAGCCTGCGCGAGATGACGCTGAAGGAATACAGCGCTGCCGTGGCCGGGATACGCAAGCTGGTGCCGCCCACTTACCGTGAGGAGCTCCGGAAGATTCTCCGTCAGAAGCGTTCGGCGGTGCTTCACCAGATGCAGCTGCTGGGCATTGATACGGCCGACTGGGACCGGGTGAACGCCTTCTGCCGGGACAGCCGTATCACTGGCATGGAGTTCCGTGAACTTGACTGCGAGGCGCTGGATGCGTTGCAGGTGAAGCTGCGCGCCATTCGCCGCAAACGTGAGAATAAACAACAGTAACAACCATTTAATTTTTTAGTTATGGACTTGAAAGAACAATTAAAAAGCCTGTCCGCCCAGGACAGAAAGGAGCTTTTGAAACAGCTCCAGCAGGAAGAGAAGGAAAACAAGCGCAACCGTCGCGATGCCTACGAAGGGCTTCGTGCGCAGTTCATGCTTGAAGTGAAGAACAAGCTGTTTCCAGTTGTGGATGACGTGAAAGCCTTCCGTGACTGGGTGGAGAAGGAAGCCGCCTCTTTCCGCGACCTGATGCGTGACTATGGCCAGCTCCGCAAGGATGACCAGGCGAGTTTCACCATCGTGGACGGTGACATGAAGCTGGAAGTGAGGAGTAACAAGGTGAAGAGTTTCGACGAGCGTGCCAATCTCGCCGCCGAGCGTCTGGTGGATTACCTGAAGCGTTACGCCATGAGCCGGGAGCTCGGTACCGACGATCCGATGTACCAACTTGGCATGACCATGATCGAGCGTAACCGCCAGGGTGATCTGGACTACAAGTCGGTGAGCAAGCTGTACGAGCTTGAGGACCGTTTCGACAGTGAGTACACGGAGATCATGGACCTCTTTCGTGAGAGCAATGTGGTGTATAAGACTGCGGTGAACTACTATTTCCACAAGCGTGACGAGAACGGTGTCTGGCGCCGTATCGAACCTTCATTCTGCCGTCTGTGATATGGAGAAGACAAAGAACATCGCACCACACGTGATGGCTTGCAAGAACTGCGAGGGTAAGGGGCGTGTTTTCTACACAGACCAGAGCGGAGCCCCTTCCTCCTCCCGTTGTCCTGTCTGCAAGGGCAGTGGCCGGGTAAAGGTACAGAGCAAGGTGATTACCCGTATCGAGCCTTTTATTCCGGGTGAGGACGATACCGAACTGATGACCATGTGATTTTGTTCACACTCTAAACAGAAAAAACGCCGCATCCGTTGTGATTGCGGCGTTTTTCTTTTTCCTGATATGCCAAATGCCTAATTTTGCAGTAAATAACTCTTATTTATGGCCAAAGGACGAGACAAGAACCTGATAGAACTTCGTGATGAAGCCCTGTGCCGCCGTTACTATTATTGGACGGAGGTGCAGCGTCTGCGCTTTGACGACGCCCTGAAAGTGTTGTCCCGGCAGGAATTTTTTATTTCCGAGGAGCGGATCATGTCAATCATCCGTCGCAAGTGCCGTGAGTTGAAGGATCTTGAACTGAAGCCCGTCCCGAAGGTTAAGAAACCCCGCCTGACAGCCGTCCAGCTTTCCCTGTTCACGGGGGAATGAACCTTCCCCTTACTGCATGGCCGACTCGTCATGCAGCGTGAAGGAATAAACCGTCTCGTACACCTTGATGTTTCCCGGCAGGGAATAATCCCGGTTCTTGACCCTGACCAGCGGTGTGCAGTCTTCCGTGCACTGGAACCCCTGCAAGGCCTTGTACAGTTCCTTTGCCTTCATCTGCCGTTCCCTTACTTTGTCATAGGTACCTGAAGTGTAGTGCGTGTCGTCGTAGCAGTCCACGGCCAGCCTTACGGTGACAAGCGACATGCTTTTCTGTACCCCGTATCCGAAGTCTTTCCAGTCCGATTCCGTATTCCCTATGAGTACGCAGGGGAAGGTGACCGGGTAATGTTCCTCTTCCGCTCCGGTTTCGAGCTGTCCGTAATCCTCGTCAATGTATGAGAGCTCCGGCATCTTTTGGGCGATGCGTTCCATGATTGCGATGAATATTTCTTCCATGTGTTTATAAGTTTAAAATGTTTCTGATTTCGTTTTCTGTTTTTTCCGTTATCCTGTCGGACAGTTCCCGGCTTTCTCCGATAAACTGGCGTTGTGGTATTTTTATCCGGAGCTTTTTCTTTTTGGTGAGCGCCAGTCTTTTCCATCTTAATGCCTCCGGGTTCTCCTGTGGTTCATTGTTTGCGGCAGAACCCTTCTTTTTGCCTTTTCTTTTGCCCGTGGCGGCTTTTTTAGCCTTGCCTGAAGCCTGGTAATACTTTGCCCATGCAAAACGCCGCATTTGGGGCGTAACAGTCGGATGAACTTCTCCTCCCCAGTTGTGGACGGGCGCGTATATGAGGTCATTGGCCACTCTTACCCGGTAGTCCGTCGGCATGTACTTGACGGAGCTGAAGAGGTGGGTCCTCCCGGAGAGCAGCGTCCCGTAGTTCCCGGCCGCATCCGTTCTTCCAGATGACAGCCTTTTCGCTTTCGGCCACGGGTGTAATCCTCCGTTTACGAAACCTTCCCGGCGGAAGTTGTCCTGGAAATGGTCTTTTGCCATTCGTCCGGCGATAACCGGCATCTTTCGTTTCATTAGACCATCCAGTTCTTTCCGTTTGGCATTTATCAGCCTTGAATATTCTTTTATGTCCATAAATTATAGAGTTTAAAAAATAATTTTATACTTTTGCAAACAAGGTGTTTTATGTGCCTTTTTGAGTTATGGAAATACCCGAACAAGTGTCAGAATTAGCAAACATCCACGGTTATAACTCCGTTGTTTTATCAGCCAGTTCCCCTGAAGGAAGCATCTATTCCGTTGGCTGTGTTGACGGGGATGGTTTTGAGTTGCCTGTCGGTCTTCCCGCCTTTATTCTGTTCGACGGCCAGTCCTGCCGTCTGGTGGACGGTGAGGAGGGGCTGGCACTTTCTTCCCGTTTATTTGGTGATAAATAGTCCCATGATTTTGGGATTTACCAATTTGTTGTCTATTCTTATCACTCCCACACGGTTGGCTTTCATGCTCTGTATGTAATTGCTTGCATCATCCTTTCCGGTTTGCGGGTCGAAGAACCTTGTCTTTCCTTCAGTCACCTCCGCGCAGAACACGTGTGCGGAGCCGCCTTTCCAGGCACAATATATCTCGTATATTCCGTCCTCTCTGAATTTTTCCCTGAAGTATTCCTTCAGTCGGTTTGCGTTCATTACTTGGTATCCCTTTCTGACCTGCCATTTATAGGTATAGTCATAATCCGGCTTTGTTCCGTCCCGGTTCAGGAAACGTTCTTCCCATGTGATACCTTGTTTTGCCATTTCATTGTATGCGCTTTGTCTGATGTTGGGTTTTGCCTCGGTGTCAAACCCTAACCTTCTGAGCATGTGTGTCACGGTGCAGGTCTGGCAATTCACGCGGTATCCTTCCTCTTTTCCGAATTTCGGATTTTCCTTTCCCTTGTTTGCCTGTTCGTATGTCATAGGCTTGCCTTTGGTAACGCCGAGTGCCTTTTCTATCTTGAGATTGTTGCGGGCGATGTCGGTTTTTTCCTCCAGCGTCAGGTTGTCTGGCATTTCGGCTATCATCTCGTTGATGCGCTTGGTCAATGCGTCCACGGCTTTTCTTGCTCCCGGATGCGCTTCAGTAACGTAGGGGTGTTTGTCTGAAAACAGTTTGCCGTCTTTTCCCGGATTGTTTTCCAGACCGTCATGTGCCTTGTTCTGCCCGTTTTCGTCCGGTACTGCTGTCGGCGCTTCATCCGTTGATGAGAGCGTACACTTGCAGTTCCACCGGTCCCCCGGCCTGTGCTCGTTCCAGAACGGATCATCGACGGGGCGTATGGTTCCCCAGAATATTCTGTGGTCCGCTCCCGGGTGTACGGATGTGGACGGCATCCATTTGAGGTTCGGCAGGATATCCTTCTCCCGCTCGAACTGTCTCCAGTCGGCCGCCTGATGCGCCCGTATGACTGCCGTGTCGTATTCTGTACGCATCCAGTCTGCCATTTGGTGGTCCGCTATGGGCATGACGAGTTTCAGCCACTGTTCAAACGGCCTTAATTTGCCGTTTTCGTCCAGCAGTAGCGCTGCCATGTCGTTTTGTGCCCGGTGTACCTTGAAAGCCGCGAACACGGCGTTGTTCATTCGGATTTCCCGGTAGAAGTCATAATCCGGATCATCGGGCTTCCGTGTCCCGAACCCCTTGTCCGCCGCTTCGTTTATTGTTTTCCATGTGGCATCGAACAGGTTCCCCTCAATTTCCGTCAGGGGGTGGAAGTCTTTGCTGTAGATGTTCTTCAGGGCTTTCTTCAGTACCTCTTCATCGAACGAGAATAAAGTTTCCACCTGTTTGTCCTCCATTCTGTAGAGGTCGTTCATCACCATTCTAAAGCTGCCCCGTCTCTCCCCGGGGCTTTCCCGAAAAAACGTTTCAGCCAGTTGTACGCGTTTTTAAGGGCGTTTTTCTTTTCTTTGGGTGTTCCTTTACCGTGCTTTTCCAGTTCCGGTTCTTCTTTCGGAACCGGTTCATCCTCTTCCGTCTTTTCAGTCTCTCGGGCCTTCGCTGCCTCGATTTCCGCCGCTTTCTCCTCCTGGCGTTTTTTTAGTTCGTTGTAGTTTGCCGGTTTCTCGATCCCGAATTCCTCGTAGAGGTAGTCGTCCCCCACCGGCAGGTTGAAGTTCGTGCGCAGTTGTGTGAGGATGGACATCTTTTTCTCCGGTTCGATAAGCTTCTTTTCCGGATAGCAGAACTCCCCGCCTGTGGTGTCTATTCCGAGCATTGCGAATATGTCGGCCATGTCATAGTTGAGCACGTCGAGGATGTCCTGCCTGTCGGAGAGCGTCACTTTCTCCTCCACGTCCTTGTGTACTGTTCCCAATGCCTGTGTGCCCTTGTCGGATGCTTCGGTGGTGAGCGTGTTTCCGAGGAACAGCTTTGAGATTTCGTTGTTGCAGCGCTCGCAGAGCTTGTCGTAGAGGTCCGCGCTCCCTGTCTTGTTCGCGGCTTCCACGAGCTTGAGCGCCGTATCCTCCGCGTGCACGAAAACCGACAGGCTTCCGGTGCTGTCCGCGTCGTTCAGCGCCTTCTGCCGCGCCTCGTCATCATCCGTGGGATACGTGTACTCCCTGATGGGCGCTCCGAACACTTCCGCGAACTGTGCCCAGTCCGCCACGTCGTTACGTTTGTATATCACCCAGATGGCTGCTTTCACCAGCAGCCCGGGATCGTCGGGTGAACCGATGAACAACAGGTCCGGGTACTCGTCCCAGGACGTCCCGGTGGTGTCCGTCTGGTGTCGCAGTATGAGCCTGCGCACGGGATCGACGTGTTTGCGCGGTATCAGGTCGTAGTTCACCCATTCCCCCTTGCGGTAGAACTGCACGAGTGAGAACCCCCAGAATTTGGCGTCCAGGATGTCCCCTATGAACTTCCGGAACCATGGGGACCTGATCTGCTTGTTCACCTTCTCGTCCGGCTTCCCGTTCCTGCGGAATTCTATGGAAGATGCCAGTGCGGCATTCTTCCGTTTCTCTATGACACTTGTCAGGTGCGTATCCATGAGTATGTCGCTGAACAGGTCGTACAGCCTGAAGCGTCTGGAGTAGTCCACATTCTCGAAAGCCCTTACCGCGAGCATGTAGTCCGCTATGTCTATACCGAACCTTCTGGGCTGTGTCAGTATGATGGTTGCGGGTCCTTTCTGCCCGGGCCTCGGCAGGTTCCCGCTTTGGGTTATCTTTCCGGCCCCTTTCTTTCTTTTGCTCATATTACCAATGGTTTACACGTTTACGGTTGCTTTTGATAAGGAAATTTGATTTTGCCGCCCTCGTCTCTTCGGACAGCAGGGGCAGGCCGTCCACCGATATCTCCTCGGCCGCCACGGCTTTCAGCCATTCGACCGCCCTTTCGTGGCGTTCCTTCCGCAGCGGTGACAGGTTCCTCGGGTTATGTATGCAGAAGATGTGGTACACGGCTATGTCGATGGCCATCATCAGGACAAGCTGGTTGCGTTTGTCACCGGTTGCCGTGAATATTTTGTCACAGTCGTAACGTCTGGAAAGGTAGCAGCGCATCTCGGCGACGGCGCGGTCCTCGCATATCTCCACGACGGCGTCGTCCTCTCTTGTCAGTGCGTCCAGAATCTCGCGGTGTATACTCGCGTCGTAGTCTGAAAGTTCTATAAATTTGCTCATAATGATAGGTATTGAAGTTTACACTCTGTACTTGTTTTGCGACCGCGTGCTTTTCCTTGTGACAATGACGGGCTTTTCCGACTGTCTGGCCTTGCGGTCTATAATTCTGTTCCCTCCCTCCACGCAGTCGGGTCCGTCTGCCGGATAGGTCAGTTGCAGGTTGAACAGCTTGAACTGTTCCGCCATCCGTTTCATGTGCGGGTTGTCCTTTTCAGCCTCGTTGAGTATCAGGTTCCCCTCCCGGTTGAGCGGTTCCAGGTTCGCCTCGATACGTGTGGCCTTGTCGGTTTTCTTCTCCTCGTCTCCGGTGATGTACAGTGATATTTTCCTTTCCCTGCGTATCCGCCGCACGATGGGCTGGAATACCTGCTGGAAAAAAGGATCCTGTAACTTGTTGTTCTCCATGTAACAGTACACGGTTGTTTTCCCGCCCACGAACTCCAGCAGCTTGATGTACCACTCTACAAATTCCGCGTTCAGCCCCCTGTCCAGGAACGTTTTTATCAGATAAAGCTTTCCCGCGAGTTTCCCGAGCAGGCATACCGTTTTGGTGGAACTTTTTTTCGTCTTGTTCTCTCCCGGTGCGGGGTCCCCGTATATCACCAGGAACTTGAACCTGGAAAGTGCCGGCACTTTCCCATAGGTGATCTCCGCGAACACGCCGCCGTCCACTACCGGGTTGTTGAAGAACTCTTTCTGTGCCGCCGCCGCGCTCACCAGTGAAAGGAAGAGGTCTATATCCTCCTCGGAGTTCTTTTCGGGCCATACGGACAGCCCGTCCTTTCCCCGGATGTTGATGATATCCACGTGCCCGATTCCTTTCGCCTTCAGTTCGGTGGCCTTTTCGATGGCCCTTTTGATGCAGCAGTCCGGCGCGATGATGTTCCCGTTGAACAGGATGCGGTAGTTTCCCGATACGGACATGGTCGGTATCAGTGCCTCCTCGAGCCATTTCCATTTGGTTTTGATTCGTTCCGGATTCCGGCACTCCTCGTCGGTGTCTATATCGTCCACCAGGATGAAGTCCGGGCGGAAGTTCTTGTTACGCGTACCGCGCGGTGACTGCCCGGCTCCGATGGCGCGGAAGGAGCACCCGCACATGCAGGTGAATTCCCCGGTTTCCCACGCTCCCGGTTTTTTCTGCTGTCCGTAGTCCTGTATGATCCGCTGGTTCTCTTCGAAGTTCGCCATGAACGGCAGCAGTAGCCTTTCCGCATTGTCTGCCGAGTTGGAGATCAGCAGCACGTTGCGTATTTTTTTTGTCAGTGCCAGTTTGGAGATCTCCATCATGGAGCGTGCGGATTTCGCCAGCTCGCGTGACCAGGCCCTTACCTCGTACCAGCGGCTGTTCCTCATCATCCGCCCGGTGGCTTTCTTGTGGAAGGCGGCGGACTCGCATGTGCAATACATGGCGAAGTAGTATTTGAACCACTCCTCATCGTTCTTCTCCAGCCTTTCCCGCCTCTGTCTGATTTCCGTTTCCGTGTCCGTGGGGTTGATGTCCGAATGTTCTCGCACGGATGCCACCAGCTCGTTCCAGTTGTCCAGCGCGAGCCTGTCCTGTGTTGTGAGTCTTTTTTTTGCCATGTCAGGATAATTTTGATTTGACAAACGCGTCCAGAAGCGGGGTGATCTCCTTCGCCTGCGTGGAATCGTAGGTCCGCACCCATTTGAGCAGGTCGGAGAATACAGAGATGATGTCCGCCAGCCCCACTTCTGTTTCCAGTTTCTTGATGGCGTTCGACAGCTTGGAAATGGTGTCCGCTTCCGCGGCGTTCGGGAACCGTTCCCCTTCCGGTTTTCCCATGATGGCGTTGTTGAGTTCTGCCAGCTGCCGGTACAGGTTCTTCAGCTGCTCCTCCCGTGTGATGGTTATGGAAGCCTTCAGCTGCTCCCAGTTTCCTTTGCCTATCCAGTTGTTCACCGTCACCCGTGAGACCCCCACACGCTCGGCTATTTCCGCCTGCGTGAGCGTCTCTCGGGTATAGAGCGTTTTCGCCCATGCCTTTTTCTGTTCGTTTGTAAGTTCGGCCATATTACCTCCTTTTTTACGTGCAAAATTGATAAGGAAAAGGAGCGAAAAAAAATACGCTCCGCATGATGACATTTTAAAGCGTCATGGCAATCCTTTAAAATCTCCATGATGAAAACGCGGTTTGAAAAAGGCTTTTAATCCCCCTAATTTCGCACCGTAAACTTTGCAGGGAAGGACCTGCCAAAACGATAGTGACATGAGTAGATTTTTCAATATGATACCCGGGACCGATGCCTGCTGCATCCTTCTTTATGGTGACATCGGCGAGTATGGCGATGGTGTGCGCAGCGGTGATATCGCCCGTGAGCTTCTGGAAGCGGAAGCCCTGACCGGGAAGGTGGACGTGCGCATCAACAGCAACGGCGGTGAGGTTTATTCGGGCATCGCCATTTTCAATGCCTTGAAGAACAGCAAGGCCGACATTACCATTTACGTGGACGGAATCGCCGCCAGCATGGCCTCCGTCATCGCCCTTTGCGGCAAGCCCGTGCAGATGAGCCGTTACGCCCGTCTGATGCTTCACAGTGTTCAGGGCGGCTGTTACGGCAACAAGGATGAGATGAAGAACTGCATCCGTGAGATCGAGGCGCTTGAGGATACCCTTTGCGAGATGTATGCCACCCGTATGGGTAAGGCCAAGGATGAAATCCGCGCGATGTATTTTGACGGCAGGGATCACTGGCTTCGTGCCGATGAAGCGCTGGCGCTTGGGCTTATTGACGGTATTTATGACGCTGACCCGGTGCCTGAGGACAGTACTCCCGAACAGGTATTCCAAATATTCAATAACCGGCTGCAACAGCCACAAAACGAGAATGACATGAATTTAGACGAACTCAAGAAACGTCCTCGCTTCACGAATTGTGCGACGGACGATGATTTCCTCCGTGAAATCGGGCTTCTGGAGACGGAAGCCGGCAAAGTGCCCTCCCTGAATGCGGAAGTCGACCGCCTTAAGGGTGAGCTGAAGGTGTTCCAGGACAAAGCGGAGGCGGATGATGCCGCCGCGCGCAAGCAGCTGCTGGACGCCGCCGAGAAGGACGGGCGTATTGATGCCGCCACCCGCCCGATTTATGAGAACCTGCTGGCGAAGGACCGTGAAAACAGTGAAAAGGCCCTGGAGAAGCTCTCTCCCAAACGCAGGGTCATGACTGATGTGCGCACGGAACCGGACAATGAGGGCCCGTGGAACAAGCGCATGCGTGAAATTCAGGAAAAGTTGAACCGTAAATAATAGAACCGGACTATGGCAATAGTAGTAAGAAACACCAATTACAACGGCGAGGTGCTGGAAAAGATCCTGACCCTTGCCACCACCGGAAATGACCTTGTCGAAAAAGGACTGATCATGGTTATTCCCGGAGTGGAGAAGAAAATCAGTCTGCCGCGTATCAAGACCGGCAGGATGTTGCAGAAACGTAAGGAGAACCCTACACTGGAGGACTCGAAAGGTAATTTCAACTATTCGGAGAAATCCCTTGACCCCGAGGACTTCATGGCGTTCACCACCTTCAACCCGCGCGCGTTCGAACATATCTGGCGCAAGTGGCAACCGAAGGGCAACCTCGTGTTCTCCGAGCTTCCGCCTGAAGCGCAGAACACTCTGCTTGACGAACTCAGCAAAAGTGTGAAGTTCGAGCTCGGATGGCATTATATCAACGGTGAGTTCGGCGATGATGACGACCACCTTTTTGACGGCATCCTGACACAGGCAGCCAGGGATACGGAGGTTGTTGTCGTGTCCGCACCTTCCGACACGTCCAGTATGCTTGCCAAACTGAAGGCGGTACGTGCAGCTGTCCCCAAAGCGTTGCGTGAGAATCCGAACCTGCGTATCCTGATGAGTATCGATGACTTCGACAAGTATGACAACGAACTGACCGAACGCGAATACAAGAATGCGAGCGAGACCGACCTGAACAAGAAGCGTTACAAAGGCATCACCATCGAGACGCTGAACTCCTGGCCCGATGACCTGATTGTGGCCACCATCTGTTCCCCGTCGGCTGACGGCAACCTGTTCGCCGGTGTGAACCTCCAGGATGACGAGGAGGTAATTCAGATCGACAAGTGGATGAACTCCAGCGAACTTTATTTTTTCAAGCTTCTGATGAAGGCGGATACGAATATCGCATTCGGCGAGGAGTTCGTGGTTCTGGATACCCGCAAGTCCCCGGTATTCAAGCCTGCGGAGAAGACATTGTCCGCCGATCCGACGGAGGTGACTATCAAGCCGGAAGGCGGAAGCCAGGATATTGCCGTGACCGCATCCGGCGAGTACAGCGTGAGCGCATCCCCTGCGGGCTTTACTGTGTCCCCGACGGATAACGGTATCCGTATCTCCGCCGCAGCCAATACGACGGGCAAGGACAAGAGCGGGGCTGTCACCCTGACGCTGGACTCCGACAAGGCCAAGACCGTGAAGATAACCGTCAGTCAGGCAAAACAGGAGGCGTAGGCATGGGAAAGTTGAAGTATCTGGTAATTCACTGCACGGCCACTCCGGAGGGGCGTGAGGTGTCTTCGGCGGACATCCGTAAATGGCATACTTCTCCGGTGTGTCAGGGAGGAAGAGGATGGAAGCAGGTGGGCTATACCGACCTGTTTCACCTGAACGGGGGCGTGGAGCGTCTTGTGGACAACAACGAGGATGCGCAGGTAGACCCTTGGGAAGTGACCAACGGAGCCACAGGTTACAACAGTGTGAGCCGTCATATAGTATATGCCGGGGGAGTGGCCGGAGACGGAAAGACTCCGAAAGACACTCGCACGGCTTGTCAGAAGAAGGCGTTGGATAAGTATGTGAAGGACTTCCACCGTAGATTCCCGGATGTTCGCATTGTGGGTCATAACGAACTGGCGGCTAAAGCCTGCCCCAGTTTCGATGTTCAGAAATGGCTTGAATCAATAGGTATAAACCAATAAACCAAAAGACAGATGAAACGACTTTTATTCTTTTTTGCATTGATGCTCGGATTCGTATCCGTGGCTTTCGCTCAGGACAGATTGACTCCGGAAACGGATTATGACGCGATAATCGCGACCTTTGCCGGCTTTGCCGGCGGTATTGTCCTTCTGGTGGAAGGTATCAAGAAACTTTTTCCCAAGATGTCAGGTATCTGGACGCAGCTTGTGAGCTGGCTTACCGGTATTGTTGCCGTGATGCTCCTGTGGTGGCTTGACGCGGGTTTTGTGGCGGATGTGGAATGGTATATCGCACTTCTGTACGGCCTCGGGTCCTCCCTTGTGGCGAACGGCATTGCCGATACGGGTTTCGTACAGTGGATTATCGGCCTGTTTGCCAAAAAGGCAGGAGGTAAATAGGCATTTTTTTCAGGGAGGATTTGTGCATGGACTTGAGTGAGATACTTAACCTTGTTCTGGGCGGCGGTCTTGCTACCGCCCTGACTGCCCTGATAACGATCAGGCCTACTGTCAGGAAAGCGAACGCCGCCGCCGAGACGGTACGTATCGACAACGTGGACAAGGCCACGCATATCCTGATAGAAAATATTGTAGAACCGTTAAAAAAAGAACTGAATGCGACAAGAAGGGAAATGGCACGTCTTCGCAAGGCAATTGACGGTGCCAATGATTGCGAGTACCGTTCTGACTGTCCTGTGCTTTATGAGCTGCGGGACATCCAGAACCCTGGATCGGACGAGCCGGTCGACCCGGTCCGTCCAAAACGCGGACAGTCAAAGAAACGCATCCGCGGGGCTGTTGATGGCGGGCATTCCGGAATCAGTGATGAAGCTGAAAATACCGGTTGTTGACCTTCTTTCACTTCCCCCGAATGCCTCTTTCCATGGCAAGGAAGGGCGTGCCGGAGCCGGTGTGGCGCTACGCGGCGACACCCTTGTCGTGACGGCCACCTGTGACAGCTTGCAACGGCTGGTGTTGTGGTATGAGTCGGAACTGACACGTATCCGCAGCGAGACCAGGAGCGAAATTTCAAATGACGTTCAAACGGAGGAAAAACGCCCTCCGAACCCGGTGCGGGTGTTTATTCTGGGAATGGTTGCCGGCCTGCTTGTCGGTATGTTATTAACAATGAAACTGAAAAAACGATGAACAAGAATTTTATGTACGGCCTCGGTGCCGTGAAATACAAGGACTTTGTGGTAGGCTACATCGAACCCGGTTCGTTTGATATGGGCGGGGTTAAACCTGAATCGACCAAGATAAACGCGGAGCAGGTGCCGGGAACCCCGGTGCTGATTATCCCCCAGTCGAACGGCAGCATCGCCCCCACGTTCAATGTCATCCAGCTGAACTACGAGAATCTTCATAAACTGCTTGGGGGCTCCCTTCATTACAAGAAGGAGGATACGGAAAAGAAAACTCCTGTGGGCTGGACTGCTCCTACATCGGCCGTGCTGATGGACGGTCCGTGGGAACTCTCCCTGGTGTCCGGACAGAGCGTACTGATACCGAACGGCACGCTTCTTTCCAACCTTGCCGGCAAGCTGACACTTACTGAAACTGCGAAAATCGAGTGTACTCTGGAAGTGGCTATGCCCGAGGACGGTTCCCAGCCTTATGGGGTGTTCGATACGGAAGCCGTTCCCGATGAGTGGAAACAATATAAGCTGCCGACGGTTCAGGTTGCGGCACAGGCGGCCCGTGCCAATACTGAAAAGGAGTAGCGTATGGAAGTTGAGGTGGTAAGGCTGATCCAGAAGGAGTGTGCGGATGCCCTGCTCGATGCGGGTATATCCGTTCCCCTGAAAGAGTGGCGGCTGCCGTGGGCAAAGAAACCGGTCCGATTCCGGGTCACAATGAAACGTCCCCGGATGCGCGGGCTGCTTCTGATGACCCGCGAGTACCTGAAGATGGGTGTGGAAGTTTCGGATCCGGAACGGCTGGACCGGGAAGCGGGAGCTGCCTTTGTCGTGGAACACACGGAATCGGTAAGCCGCCTGCTGGCCTATACGGTGTGCCGGGGCTATCTGTCCCGGCATTTCCTTATCGGTCCAACGGCATGGTGTCTCCGTAACTTCGTGGAATGGCGCTACCTGATGGCCGCTTTCCGGACATTCGAGCACCTGCTGGGGACAGAGGATTTTATGCGTATTATCAGATCAGTGGAGCGGGCGAATCCGACGAAGCTGAGACTGAGCCGTGCAAGGAAGGGGAGTTAAAGACCCGTTTTGAGGGTTCCCATAGCCCCTTCGGCTTCGTGTGGCAGATAGCGACCGCGACCGGTTGGAGTGTGGACTACATCCTGGACGGTGTGAATTACCAGACGTTGATTATGATGCTTTCTGACGCACCCCGCTACAAGCGCAAGAAGTCGGGTACCTCGGGCGGTACCGGCACTTCCGGTGCGGGAAGGAGCGTGGAAGAGGAAGCGGGTGATATAGTAGGATTTTTTCAAAGCCGATTGAAATGAGCAAACCTGTAGAGATTGAATTTTTGATGAAGGACAACCTTACCCCCGGCATGGACAAGGCCGGACGTGAGGCGCTGGAACTTCGTAATACCGTGAGTCTGCTGGAGGCGGAGCTGGAAAGGCTGCGCCTTGCCGGTGAGACGGCTTCCCCCAATCTGGACCAGAGTGCCAATATCGCGCAGATCCATGCGTTGGAGAAGCAGCTTGAGGAATTGCGCGGCAAGTTGAAGCAGTTGCAGGAGGAGTCTGAATCCGTACAGGTTACGCCTCCGGATATTCCCAATGCACAGCGGCAGTTCAACGGGCTTCACAACAGTATCCAGCAGATGGCGCGTGAAATGCCATCGTTGGCCATGGGACCGCAGATGTTCTTCCTGGCCATATCCAACAACCTACCGATTTTTACGGACGAACTTGCCCGTGCCCGGAAAGAATACGACGAGTTGCAAAAGTCAGGCAAGAAAGGCACGCCGGTATGGAAACAGGTACTCTCCTCCCTCTTTTCCTGGCAGACGGCTCTCACCACCGGCATCATGCTGCTTGTGATGTACGGTGACGAAATCTGGGAATGGACGAAGGATTTGTTCAGTGCCAAAAAGGGGGTGGACGAATTCAACATCTCGCTGAAGGAAATGACCGAGATAGAAAAGAGCGGCCGTGCCCAGATGGTGCGTACCCGTTTCGAGCTCAAATCAGTTATCGATGAAATAAAGAACTTCACCGGCAGCAAGGAACAGGAAAAGGCTAAGGTGGAGGAACTGAACCGCAAGTATGGGGAATCTTTCGGGTATTATAAAACACTTTCCGAGTGGTATGATACCCTTATCCAAAAGAGCGAGGACTATGTACAGGTATTGCTTCATCAGGCCAATGTACAGAGTCTGGTAAACAAAGCCGCAGAAGCGGATGAGGAGGTGAATAAAACCAAAGCCCAGAATCCGGACGAAGTGGAAGGTGCACATGGCGGATTTTTCCGCTTTATGGCCAAAATGGGAGCCCATCGTGTCGGGCTTACCCCACAAGAAATGGATGAGGAAGTGGACAAGGAGAATGAGGCTAACAAAAATGCGAAAATCAAGGAGGCAGAGGCGAAGCGTGAAGCTTATTTGGCAAAAGCCAGGGAAGAGGCAAAAAAAGCGGCAGAAGCAGCCAAAAAAGGAAATATCGGCGGGCATATCGACCCTAAACAACCGGGAACAGACCAAAAATCAGAAGCCAAGCAACGGCTTGCCACAGAGCGCAGGCTGGCGCAGGATCTTGCCGCCC
>ENA-ORML01000135-ORML01000135.1-human-gut-metagenome-genome-assembly--contig:-NODE-135-length-93967-cov-9.672161_pt1 | contig 93967 bp, 89 predicted proteins | sample MGYA00242103_ERZ508995 | MGnify/ENA primary metagenome ERZ508995 (study PRJEB26280, sample SAMEA2338702) | human gut metagenome | biome: human gut; feature: human-associated habitat; material: faeces... | reverse complement strand
TACCAGCAGCGTTTCTTCAAAAGGAAGGAGATATTCTCCGGTATCTGGGAGGCATTGAAGGAGCTTGTATCTGGTGCCGTAACATTCATCCAAAACGTTGTTAACATGGCTTGGACTGCCATATCCGGGGCAACCAGTACCATCTGGAACGGAATTAAGGCACTCTTGAATACTCTTTGGAATTGGCTTAAGTCTCTGGCCAATACATTGTTCAATGCTATCAAGACATCCATCAGCACAGCCTGGGAGAATGTCAAGAGTAAGACATCAGAAATATGGGAATCCATTAAGGAATTTGTTTCAGGCCTGTGGGATACAATCAAGACGGCAGTGGATGAGAAGTTCACGGCTATGAAAGACGCGATTACCGGCGCATGGGACACGGTGAAGGAAAAGACAAAAGAAACCTGGGACGGTATCTGGGCAGATATAAAGGGCATTATCAACATGATTATTGATGGTGTGGAGAACATGGCCAACAGGGTTATTGATGCGATTAATGCCATGATAGACGCCGTAAATGAGGTGGCGGATAAGATACCGGGCATCGGCGCCGATTTTATCCCGAATATACCGAACATCCATCTTCCACGGTTGGCCCAAGGCGGTTTCGTCCGGGCCAACACCCCGCAGCTGGCCATGATTGGTGATAACCGGCACTATGGTGAGATTGTGGCGCCTGAAGATAAGATGCAGGAAATGGTGGACCGGGCAGTGGCTTTAGCGTCCCAAACAAGCAGTAATGGCATGAGCGACTACTATTTGGAAATCATGGTGCAACTGCTCAGGAACATCATAGACCTGATTGAACGGATGGACTTGACGGTCAATATCGACATCCGGGAAATAAAGAAGAAATTGGTGGAGCTGGATAAGCGCAGCGGGTATACCCTGCGGCCAACGTAAGGAGGTGGAGTGGATTGCCAATCTATATCAACGGACATGAATACCCAAACTATGACCGGGGGCCGGGCCTTACCATTGCTACGAACGTGAACCAGGGCAAGAATGCCCTGGGGGAATTCGTAGGGCAGCGCGTGGGCCGTGACCAGGATAAGATTGACGGCCTGCAGTGGTCCTATCTGGATGCGGCGACCTGGAGTAGCATCCTTAAAGAGTTTGAGGAGTTTGTGGTGACGGTCAAGTTTCCCGACATGAAAAACAACTGCTGGAAGACGGAGCGGATGTATCCGGGGAACCGGACGGCCAAGATAGACGAGATAGGTCCGGATGGGCTGCCCACCATGTATAAAGACTGTAAGGTGAACCTGATAGACTGCGGGGTGATGGAGTAGTGCAGGCGGCAAGTAATGAATATAAGGACATGATGCGCAGGAAGTGGAGGAACCCACTGTCTCATCTGCGTGTCACCATCGGCCTGATTAACCAACAGGCCCAGGCATCCGCCTACATACCTGAGCCGGATATGTATACTTATTATTCCGACCTAGTGAAGCCCATGGATAACTACAAGGTACAGGAGCTGTATGCAACCTGTGACCAGGATTATACCACGGTGGATGGCAGTATGTACTTCCTTCCCAGGGATGCAGCAGACGTGGTGCTCAACCAGGGAATCGTGACGGATGGCCTTCAGGGGGCAATTGAAATCCAGTTTCCCGTTCAATACGACATTAAAGGGCTGACCGTGGAATTTGGCAAGGCGTATCCGGTGGATTTCAGTATCATATCAGATGGCAATACCGTAGAAATAACCGGGAATGCCAGCGGGCATTATGTAACGGAGGAGATATTTCCGGCTGCAACCTTCCTCCGTTTTGTGCCGTCTGTCATGGCCAATGGACAGAGCAGACTGCGCATTAACCAAATAACGATGGGCATAGGCATCTATTTTGACAGCAAAAAAATACTGTCCGCAACCAAAAAAGAACATATCAGTCCTATATCGGAGGAGTTGACAACCATAGATTTTTCCGTAACGGTGGATAATAAGGACCGGGCCTATGATGTGGAGAATGAAGAAAGTACAGTGAACTTCTTGGAAATTGGTCAGAGTATCAAGGCGCTTTACGGCCAGGCCATGGATGATGGAACGATTGAGTGGATACCGGGAACGTCACTTGCACTGAAATCATGGTCAGCTGATGATACGGAGATGGACTTCCAGGCATCAGACTGTTTTGAGGGGATGGACGGCACATATTACCGTGGCCGGTATCATCCGGACGGTATGAGCCTGTATGACATGGCTGTGGATGTCCTTGCGGATGCCCAGGTGGATTACCGGGACTACTGGATAGATCCATATCTTAAGGACGTTCTGGTGGTTAATCCGATGCCGGTGGTAGCGCATAAGGAAGCCCTGCAGCTGATTGCTAATGCCGGCAGATGTATCCTGTACCAGGACCGGACCGGCAGGATAATCCTTAAGTCCAGTTTTGTACCGGATATGGAGGCGGCGTCTGATAACGAGACATACTTTTCCCATGCGTCAGCCATACTTGACCACGCGGAAAAGGAAGCGTATGCCCTGCCTGGTCAGGATTACACAGGCACATCCGGCGCACAGTATTTCCTTCCCAGGCAGACGACCAATGGAGCCACATATCTCAATACGGGCTATGTGTCTGAGGCCGTCGCCGAGGAAGATGGGCTGTTTACGGACAATCCCACAGTGGAAATAACTACGGAGGCGGCATACAAGTGTTTTGGACTAACCCTGGAATTTGGTCGCAACTGGCCGGATACAGTTATCTTCCATGCCTACTACAATAACGCGGCTATGGAAGATTATACAGTCCCTGGATTGACACAGACTTACGTGGTCAGCCATGAGTTCCCAGAGTTTGACCGGTTGGTGCTGGAATTTTCCAAGGGATGTCCCAATAACCGTGTAGTGCTGGACAATATAATCTTCGGCGACAGCACTGATTATGTCCTGGAATATGGTGTAGAGTTGACCAAGACCCCAAAGGGCACGCAACTGACCAAGGTTAGGGAACTGCAGGTCGTACGCACCATATACAATCTCAGTACAGAGGATGCAAAGGAGCTGGCAAGGGAGACCATAAGTGTAACCGCTTTAGACAACCGATATACGTTTTATTTTTCTAATCCATCCTATGATTTAAAGACATACGTCCCGGTTTATGTGGAGGCAACCAATATGGTTCAGAACGGGTCTTTTGATACCGGCGTGACCGGATGGATCAACGCACAGTATGACGCAGCCAGAAAATGCACATACGTTGTCTCGGAAGATGGAAACGCAGTCCACATAGTACAAACTGTACAGATGATATCCGGACATAAATATTACTTGCGGGGGAATTTCATGCGGGAGGAATCGCCCGGTGAGTATTCGGGAAATGATGAATGCGATTTGGTCAGGGCGATTGCCAATAGAGAATCATTTAATATTAATCTACGTCCAGAGACTATTACGCCAGATGGAGTGTGGCATACCAAATCAGCCATTGACACGGTTGAGGCAACAGGAGAGTGGCACCTAAGGATTTATACCTATGGAAACAAAAGGCTTTATATAGATTCAATTCTTTTGGTAGATTTGACAGCAGCTTGGGGAATCGGGAATGAACCGGATATAGAGTGGTGTGATAAGTTCATCGGCTATTTCACTGGTATTGCAAGTATCCCGAAATATGGGTGTGAGATTGTGGATAGTAGTGCCTATTACGCAACGGTGGAGCTTACAGGAATCACAGGGCCGACAGAGGTGGTCGTTACAGGCAGGGAATATGTTACTACCCAGCCCAAGGTAAGCAGACAGCTAAATCCTACCGGCAGCCTGGAGGCGTGGAATAATCCGCTTGTGTCCGACACGGTCCATGCCGCGAACCTGGCGGATTGGATTGGGGACTACATGAAATCAGACCGGGAATATGACCTGTCATACCGGGGAGAGCCACGGATTGATGCCAACGACATAGCATTCCTGGAAAATAAGTATGTGCCTGACCTACTGATACGGGTAACGGACCATACCCTGAAATTTAATGGTGGGCTTAGCGGTACCATCAAGGCAAGGAGGGACATGAGTTATGTGGCAACAGCCAAAAACAGACTGGCAGGCCAGTGATTATTTTAATATCGGTGACTACAACCGCATCAAGGGCAACATCAATGAGATACGGACCCAGGCGCTTACTCTGTGGCCGGACTTTAAGTTTGAGGAGATGGGAGAGGATAAGACCTATCAGGATTATGGGTTTTATGCCGATGAAATTAACCGCTTTGAGGCCAATATAGACCACGTCTGCGTAGGGACATTCCCCTTCAATGTAGGAGAGAGGCAGTTTTATCATGACAACGGCCCATTCATTGACTGGCAAGAGCTGAACCGTATTGAATCCGCCTGCCTGAAGATATACAGGAACATATTAGGAAGGGCCGAAGGAATCAGACGCCTGGCTTTCACACTTAATGGAGGTGCATTTGAGTAATGAGTTTAAAAACAGATTATAGGGACGATATATATGAGGGTTCCAGACGATGGAGGTTGACCCAGAACGAGGATGGCACCTATGGTATATCAGATGCCACTACCTATACACAAAAGGGCGACAGTTTTGGACAGAATGACATTAACGCTACGAATAGGGCAGTGAATGCCCTGAACCATGTTGTACCCGTCACACTTCAAGCATCCGGGTGGAGCACTGCGGCCCCATATACCCAGACTGTGCCGATAGAGGGGCTGACAACGGAGGACAACCCCATACTGGTAAAGGTGATTGCAGACGGGGCGACGCCGGAACAGGTGAAAGCGTATAACAAAGCATTTGGTTGTATTGACGATGGTGACACAGAAAACGGGCAGGCAACTTTTAGGTGTTATAACAAAAAGCCTGACATAGACATTACGGTAAAGTTGAAAGGAGTGTAAATGAAACATTGAAAAAACATTCAAATTTTTGTTCATGTAAAGGAGAGAGATGGGAAAAATATCAATAAGTATGATATCAGGAGGCGAGAGCCTGGAAGATATCATAACATCCAATGTGGTTATAATCGTTACCGATAAAGACGGTTTAATATCAATAGAGGAGGATGGCGTAAGGGCTGAATGCAATGGAAAAACATGGAACGAAACTATCAAGGATGGGAAAGCCATATTTTATTGCAGCGAGGTTGGAAACTATACAATCAATGCAATGGGCGCAGATGGAAAAATATATGAAACCATGCTTAAATGTCCTTATTTTGGCATGTTCAGCACAGATATTTCAAGTGGAGTATTAAATGTCACATGTACAGATGCCGAAGGAACGGGGAAAACATGTACAGTATGTAGCTGTGACGATAATTACAATATTACGACTGGCTATAATCTTGCCTTGACATTTGGTACAGACCTTGTACTTTTATTCCCTGGAGTCGCTAAAGGAAAATATCTTGTCACTGTGGATGGAAAATACACTTTTTACAGGGAAATCACATCAATAGAATCAATCAGCCATATGGAAGTGGAGCTTAAGCATTGGCTTTATCGTAATGGAGAACAATGCACATGGAATACAGGAGGATGGTTGGCATGTGGTAATCAAGGGTATGACACTAGCAGTTTTTATTCGGCGGCAGGATATCCTCCAGTACCAAATATATCCCGAAGCACAGTACTTGATGAGAATGGAATTACTATTACAGGCTCGATATATTGTGGAGCAGTGGCATACTATGAAAACAGCAAATGTTATTCAGGACGTGGTCGCGGTTACTTATGGCAAGGCGTAGGAACAAGAAATAAAGTAAAGGGAATCAGTAAGTTTCAGTCTATATATGTATCCAATTCAGGAAATGCACCTGCTATTACAGTAAGAAATGGTGCTGCAAATAGTGCGGCAACGTATAGAGATACTGCCACAAAACTGAAATCAGGAGCATCCGCATTAGATATTAGCGGAATCACTGCTGATGATGCGTATATAGTGATTGACGATTACGTAAATGTAAGTGGAGCATTGGGAGTAAGTTTAAGCTCCGTTGGAGCGGCAAGTGGTAATTGTAGCACTAAAATTAATGAAATTTACATGGTTTAAAATTATAAGCAATAGAGGAAAGGAGCAGCCATGGGAAAGATATTAATACCTGGAGGGGGCGGAGGCGCAGACCTGGATGTAATTACAGCTACAGCGCCAGACGTAAGAAAGAATAAAGTAATCGTTGATAAGGACGGGGAGCCATTAGCCGGAGTCATGAATGAACAGGCGGGAGGAACATTTACGCCTGGAACATCGGACCGGGTTTTAGTTCCGGCGAACACGTTTGTAACATCAGCCATTATCATGAAGGGGGATCCAAACCTTACCGCAGGTAACATAAAAAAGAATGTGCCGATATTTGGGGTTATGGGAAGTCATAGCGGATATGTAGTCACTCCAACTGACCTGTATTTACATGGTAATAATGCTGCTGGTTTTACTGCACAAAATTGTGCATTTGCTGCCGGACAAATCAATATATATTCGCAATCATTTCCACACATACAGTGTTCAAGAAATGTTGTTGGATTTTCTGCATTAAATGTAGACGCAAATATATATGAGATAGACGGAGTACAAAACGGCTGTGGAATTCAAGTTAATATGGCTGGTATTACCTTAAAATCATTATCCGGCTCTCCTGGAAGGCGTGTATTCAGTGTTTCTTTGGCAGGCGCACAAGTTTCTGGAACATTGACCATATCATTTATTCTCAGATATAAAGCATCGAATGAAGTCGGTGGTGTTGTATATCGTGTATGGTTAAGTTAATTGTATTGATAATTACAAGCAAGTATAGGATAGTCTGCGATTATGTCTTTTATAATTGGGGTTATCGGAAGTCATGACGGTTACGTTGTATCGGCAAATCACCTGTATAAATACGGGAGCAATGTTGCTGGATTCTATCGAGATAGCGGCACAGTCACGTTTGAATCGAACTCAATATATGTGCAGCAGGGAGGCAGTAGGATGAACTCAACAAAAGTTTATAACCTCACTGGATATACATATTTAAAAGTTCACATGAATGTGACAGCAGGCGGAACAGGTCAGCATATGTTAAGTATTTACAGGCATTCTACCAACAGGGTGATAAAGTATCAGGATGGATTAGGCAATGGTAATCAAACAATAACATTTAATATATCGGATATTTATTACAGTGATGCTATAGATGTAATCTACACCGGTATGTGGGGGCAGGTATATCAAATATGGTTGGAATAATTATGAGAACCATATCCGGGTTATTACAATGTCGGTGCTTCCAGCATTCCGGCGATAATATCTTAGTGTCGGCGCGCCTGTCACAAAAAAATTATTAAAAGGGATTCTGACCACAAAGCTGCCACTCGCTGGTACTGCAACGCTCCCTCCGGTAACACCACCTGCGCTTATGATAAATTGCTCTCCGTCATAAGCCGCTCCGGCTTTTGTTCCCTGTATGGACATACCACTGTAAGGGGTAAAGTTGTAGACCATACTGCCATACAGATATTCATTGCCACGCTCGCCAACGGACATACGAATTTGGTTTGAATCAAAACCGACCCCTGAGGAACCAGTGAATCCGGCTGGATTTGCGCCTAATTTATACAGGTCGATAACATCGGCCACGTATCCCTCCGCACTTCCCATAACCCCAACTATAAGGAGATGAAAAATATGGTTACATAAAGGGTATTCCTTTTAGTATACAATATAAAAAACAAAAAAGAAAGGCAGGTATTGAAATGTGAATGAGGAGTTATTAAAAGAAAAATTAGAAACGCATGAAAAACGTATTAATAATCATGCGGACCGCCTGGACAAATTGGAAATTCATGAGGCGGCGAGAGATGTTAAGATTGACAACCTATGTGACAAACTGGAGAAGCAGACGAGAAGCATATACGGACTGATTGGCATAGTGGCAACAGCCCTGGTAGGCTTCTTTTTTTATGCGGTCCAGCAGGGGATTTTTCATTAAGAAAGTGAGGTATAACATGTTTAAGAATTGTGTATTTAAAGCAGATGTAAATACGACACAGTGGGTCAGAGCGGCGGTAAGGAGGGCCGTAAAGACCATGGCCCAGACATTTGTGGCAACCATTGGAACGGCGGCTGCAATGGGGGAAGTCAATTGGCCCTTGGTGGCATCCGCAACCGTATTGGCCGGAATTCTGTCACTGGGAACATCCGTGGCCGGCCTGCCAGAGGTTGAGACAAAAACAAGAGCATAAAAGGAGGTGGTCCGCTATCTCCCAGCCGCCAGGGTAAAGGCGGCAGTAACTAAAAACAAAATCTCAAAAAGAAAAGAGGAAAAGATATGGCAAACATGTTAGGACATGCAGACAAAAGAACAGAGCAGCAGAGGCACGATGATGCTATTACCGGGAGAGACGACCTGACGCCAACGGCGCTTAACAACGAGGGGAATATGGTAGGGACAGGCCCGAATACAAAAAAGGAAGATACAAGGGCAGTGGGGACTACACCGGCTCCTAAAAATCCTGATAAAAAGAAAGGCCCAGGAAAGTATAAGCCCGGTAATCCGGGACCAGGAGTGAAGTAAAAGAGATACATAGATGGCCCAGGCGATGCCCTGGGTCTTTTTTTATGAAGGAGATCTACATGAAGAAAACCGCAGAGGGATTAATAAATCATTGTAAAAGCAAAATAGGAACACCATATGTTTATGGCGCCAAGGGCGAGGTCCTTACCCAGGCCATCCTGGACCGCCTCGCCCGGGAGAACCCAGGCACATACACATCCACCTACAAAGCCAAGGCGGCCAGATACATAGGCCAGCGCTGCACGGACTGTTCCGGCCTCATCAGCTGGTACACTGGGCGCATCCGCGGCAGCTACAACTACCACGACACAGCCGTGGAGCGCGTGGGTATCGACCATCTGGACGAGTCCATGGTCGGTTGGGCACTCTGGAAGCCGGGCCATATCGGGGTGTACATAGGTGATGGTTGGTGTATTGAGGCCAAGGGCATCAACTACGGGACTATCAAGTCCAGAGTAGCGGCCACGCCCTGGCAGAAGGTGCTTAAACTGAGGGATATTGATTATACCCCGGTCCCAGTGACATACACCCAGGGCTTTCAGCCGGCCGCAGACGGGCAGCGCTGGTGGTACCAGTTTGCAGACGGAAACTATGCGGCTAACGGCTGGTACTGGCTCCAGGAGATGGAGCGGAGGACATGGGGATGGTACTTATTTGACAGCGAGGGTTATATGCTGACCGGCTACCAGGTGGACCCCGCCGGCGAGGCATTTTTACTCTGCCCAGTAATAGGCAGTAATGAGGGCAAGTGCATGATTACGGATGCCAGGGGTGTGCTCCGGATTGCAGAAGAATACGACATGGCAAATCGACGGTACGTGTTTACGTGGTAAGACCTATATAATGCCATAATTTACCAGGGCAACCCCTGCATTGAAAGGAGTACAATGGCCTTGGAAGGAGGCGCATAAAGATGGATGGAAAGCGAAACGATGAACCGTCAGAATCGGAGGAAAAGTACTCGGATGAAGAACTGCTAAAAGAATTTTAAGCAGTCAAACGCATGACCGTCCCCTTACCCATCCTGGACCCGAAGCCGGATGAATTTGAGACCATCTGGAAACGGATTCAGGAAGGGAAGGAGAAAGAGAAGTAAGTGAAAGACGGGTACCGGAATGGCCGGGCCCGCCTCATTTGGTAGGCAGTGACTACGATTTGCCTACCTTGCACAAGTTTTTCTATAACACGCTTGGTTACGCTATAGTACTTCTGGTTTTTCTATTTCTTGAAAATCTCTTATTTTAAAAGATAATAAGTTGCGCTATAATATTGTGTAGCACACATGGTTTTTTGACATCGACTTACGGTGCATGTTGAAACCGCCGTGCTTCTCGTGCGGAAAGGTTGATTCTAGGCGGGGTAGCGGGATTATATGAGAAAATGGAATTGTGTTTTTACGGGAAGTGAGATGGATAAGTTTCCCCATAAGTGGGGACGAGGTAACGCCGCGTACATATAAAAAATGATTATCATTTGGTGTAAAGAAACCACGGGGCAAAACTAATAACTTTTGGCAAAAGGCACACCTCATGGCAAAACCTTTATTCTGTGGAAGAAAAGGAGATGTGGAAATGTATGATTAGATTTTCGCTAGTTATACAAAATAAAAAGAAAGAATATCTCATTTGTAAATGTCCGCTAACTGAGCAGGATGATTTTTCATATGAATTTTTAGGTGGAGAAATTATAGGCAATACGATACCCAATGGTGTGGAGTTAGAATTGGCCGTTAATAAAATTGCATACGAAAAATTGGGGGTTATGGTTGGTGAACTAAGTGAAATGGAAATGTACTGGAAAGAGGACTATGTTCCATGGGTACATGTTATTTATTCCGCTAACATAAAATCTGGAAACCCTCAAAAAAAGTTTTATAAAAAAATACTATGGGAAAAACTAGATGATATTGAAATGACAAGTTTAAATCTATATGGTATTCAGGTTGTAAGAAAATTGAATGAATGCAAATATTGTCATTATATACATGACTTTAAAGAAGATTTAGATGAGTTTTTTGGAAATTTCTTTTCGCGACAAGAAGAATATATTCAAACATTAGAAGCCATTGGTACAAATAATATTAATGATGTCGTTTATAATGTAATATTTAAGCAAGTATTAAGTCATTTTAGAGCATCTTTGATTGAATCAGAAACATTAAAGAAGAATATTACTGTTCAGAATTACCTGAGATTATATGATAGAGATGATCTAGCTAAACAACTAAATGATTTATTACTTATTGAAATTATGCCAACACTTTCGTTGAAGAGTATGATAAAGGAGAGTGTTGATAAGTACATAGCCCATTATGATAAGCCAACACAAAAAAGTGATGAAATATATACTATATGTAAAGCGTTTTTTGCAGAAAATGGAAAATTTCCGTTGCAAGAATTTATGCGGTATTTAGATGGATTTATTATGTCGCTTTTTACAGAAATGTGGTATGATGCGGGGGAGTTGGGCATTAAAATAAGTGAACGGTGTATAGTACAAAGGGAGGCAATAATAGAGTACCGAATGGTTATGCTGGATGCAATAATTGAACGAATTTAAACTGAAATAACAAATTGTGAATGGAAATATCACTTGCCTATATAAAGTTTGGATGGGTGTATAAAATAAGATATTATTTTCTCAACAGTAATTGAAAGAAGGAGGAGCCATGGAACAACAATTTTATGAACAGATTAAAAGAATTCTTTCTGAAGCCAGAAACAAAGTATATCAAACTGCAAACTTTGCGATGGTGGAAGCGTACTGGAATATAGGGAAAAGTATAGTAGAACAGCAGGGCGGTGAGGAAAAGGCGGAATATGGAGTCCGCCTAATAGCAGAACTATCCAAACAGATGAGTACAGATTTTGGAAAGGGATTCACAGTTGCAAATCTTAAAAATATGCGCCAGTTTTATCTTACATTTCCAAAAAGCTACGCACTGCGTAGCGAATTGAGTTGGACACATTATCGCTTGCTTATGCGTGTGGAAAATAAAAACGCGCGCCGGTTCTATATAGAGGAGGCAATAAAGTCAAATTGGAGTACACGGCAGTTGGAAAGGCAAATTAATTCTTTCTTTTATGAAAGGCTGTTATCCAGCCAAAATAAAGAAAAAGTTTCGGAAGAAATCCAGAAATTGGAGTCTGCAAAAGTACCAGAGGATATTATCCGCGATCCATACGTATTAGAGTTTCTGGGATTGAATCCAAAAGACGATTTTTATGAGAGTGATCTTGAAGAAGCATTGATAACGCATTTGCAAAAGTTTCTCTTAGAATTGGGGAGAGGATTTTCTTTTGTTGCCAGACAGAAGAGGATTACATTTGATGGCCGGCATTTCCGAATAGATCTTGTTTTTTATAATTATATTTTGAAATGTTTTGTATTAATTGATTTAAAAATCGGAGATTTGACACATCAGGATTTGGGACAAATGCAGATGTATGTCCATTATTACGAACGTGAATTGATGAATAAGGGGGATAATCCACCGATAGGAATTGTACTTTGTGCGGATAAAAGTGAATCTATAGTAAAGTATACATTGCCAGAAAATGAAACACAGATTTTTGCGTCAAAGTATAAGCTATACCTTCCAAGCGAAGAAGAGCTGTCACAGGAATTGCAAAGAGAGTACAGAGCATTGGAATATGATAAAGAAAAATCAAAATAACTTTACTTAAAGAAAGTGTAATTTTTGTGGGAGGGTTATTGTAAGGGGCAAATTTATTAATAAAGGGGTGATTTTCGTTCAAAAGGGGTGAGAGAGGTAAAATTGATGAAGAAATTTACCCCACCATTATGTAATGGAAATACTTTTGCCATGTAGTATAAAATATACGTCCCACCGCATGTCGAAACCGCCGTGTTGCTGGTGCGGAAACCTTGATTCTAGGAGGGTTTGAGGGATTGTTTGGAGAAAATGGAGTTGTGTTTTTACGGAAGGTGAGATGGATAAGTTTCCACAGATAGAGGGACGGGGATAACGCCGGAGAGTTTAAAAATGAGGGTTTTGTTGGAAATAAGATACAATCTGGCAAAACCCTTAATATCGGCAAAAGTGTATACTGTCTGGCAAAAGATATATTTGGTAGCAAAAGTGAAAAATTACTGAAACATTCTTTTGCTCATGTTATACTTATTGAAATAAATCGTGATTTGGTTTTGTTGGTAATAAAGGTAAATTTGTACATAAGTGTGGCTTGGGAAACTGTGGAATGTGAAAAGATCGTTAATGCTAATTGTAAAAAAAGATATAAAGCTAATAGATTAAAACTTCCAAAAGTGATAGAAACTATGATTTATTTGGAGGTTGCGAATAGTTTTAAAATTCTACAGCGATACAGAATATGAAAAGGATTGTATGGAAACAGAAGACATATTTGATATTGATTCGATGTGGCAAGTTGTAAATAAGAAATTTACAAATCAAGAAAATTGAAAGAAGCGTTGTGTGTAATAGGGAATATGATGAAAATATCATAAAAGATAATGTGAAGAAAATAGATGCTTATGAAAAACAGTTGATAATTTGTTATGCTGAAAAAGGGAGATGCCAAATGTACCAACGATATAGATTCAAAAATGTTTTAGACATGCAAAATAATTAAGACAGGGTTGTTTAATGGATAAGAAGGAAATTGTTTTATTTACAGATGGCAATGTTGCGTTAGAAGTACCCATAACGCCGGAACAGGATACCGTTTGGTTAAACCGTAATCAGATGGCCGAATTATTTGAGCGTGATGTAAAAACGATTGGAAAACATGTTAACAATGCGCTGAAAGAGGAGTTGCAGGATCAGACCGCAACTGTCGCAAATTTTGCGATAGTTCAAAAAGAAGGGGAAAGATCCGTAGTGAGGCAGGTTGCTCACTATAATTTGGATGTTATTATTTCCGTAGGGTATCGAGTAAAATCTAAACGTGGCATCGCATTCCGCAAATGGGCAAATAAAGTTCTTCGCGATTACATAGTAAAAGGCTATGCAGTCAATGATAACCGCATGAATCAATTAAAAGAGGTGATGCGGATTATGAAACGGACAGAAGAACAGTTGGATGCAAAACAGATTTTATCAGTGATTGAAAAATATAGCTTAGCTCTGGACTTGTTGGATGCATATGACCATCAAAATATGAAGAGGCCAGAAGGTGGGAATACTATTTATATACTCTCTTACGAAGAGTGTCGGAAAGTAATTGACAGTATGGGCTTTGGAGAATCCAATGATGTTTTCGGTAATGAGAAGGATGATTCTTTTAAGGGAAGTATTGGGGCGATTTACCAGACCTTTGCAGGCCAGGAAGTTTATCCGTCTTTGGAAGAAAAAGCAGCAAATTTGTTATACTTTATTACAAAGAATCATTCTTTTTCGGATGGGAATAAAAGGATTGCTGCTGCTATTTTCTTATATTTTATGGATAGAAATCAGGCGCTGTTTCTGGATGATGAAAAGATAATTTCTGATCATACTTTGGTAGCTTTGACAATTATGATTGCGGAATCAAGGCCAGAGGAAAAAGAAATGATGATTAGTGTAATCATGAATTGTCTAAAGTGATTAAAAAGTGGGAGTGTCCGCATAAAATTTGATATATTAGGGCATAACCTTTAAGCCGCCAGAACCGTCGGCTTTGAAAAAATGGGGTGGGTGGGGTTGTGTATAGAAACAGATGTTACTCTGCCTGCTCCAAGTTTCGCAGGCACTCTTTGACCTTGCCATAATAAATGCGGAGGAACTTATTCGCTGCGGCGGTCATGTAAACATAGTAAGGCTTTCCTTGTACCCGCTTTTTATCAAGAAAACGATATACCGAATCGTCCTCAGGGGCATTCTGGAGCAGCGTCGTCATGATCTGAAATAAGGTCTTGCGCAGCCTGGCAGAGCCAACTTTTGAAGCCCTGTTGCTCTTGGACTTGTGCTGGCCGGGCTCATCCACGCCGGGGTCAACGCATGCAAAGGCGGTTAGTGCTTCCCTGTGGGTAAATCTGGAGACGTTCCACATGCCAGAAAGAATAGGCATAGTCAACCCATTTTTCGCTTCCGTCCTCACGTGGCGGACTGTTAAAGAGTTTATTGACACCGGGATAAGTATTATCCAGCAGTGCTATCAGGTTTGCTTTTGCGGCAACCGTTTGCTTCATAAAGAAGCTGAATTGAGAGTTTAAAGTTTTTAACTGAGTACGTGTATTGTCCATACCTGAATATTGGCGTAATTCTGTCCAGTTGTCAAGAGTATAGCGTGCAATCTTGCGGGCGTCTGTCGGGTCTGATTTGACCTTTTGCAAGGAGTTGTTGCCGACGTTTTTGATCAGGTGGGGATTCATAACGGAAACGAATAATCCGGCTTCGTACAGAGCCTTAAGCATGGGCTCATGGTATCTGCCCGTACATTCCATAACGATTTTGGTTGAGCCCTCTAAAGAACCAAGGTAATCTGCAAGTTCAATGAGGTCCTGGGATGTATGGGAAACATTGAAAGGTTTGCGGATTATAGTGCCGCCAGGCTGCAGGATAGCGATGGTGCTCTTGTTTTTTGAAACATCAATCCCTACTGCGTTGTACATTCTATGTACCTCCAAAGGTGAATTTGCATGGATTCCAGCATTTCTCATTGCCGATTCAATCTCCTGGAGTATCAAACGAACGTGGTGTGGTAGTTCAACCTGCATAAGGGGTGGGGGTACCTTCCCTCCAGTGATTCAGCTTTGGAAGCTCCGGTGACCACACAAGCGCTTTTGGCAACAATTTTGATGGATACATAGTGATAAGAGGCAACCAGGAATATGCGCGTTCCTTTGGAGTATAACTGACGGATGAAACGCAGCAGCTGGTGCGAGACTACCAGAGGATGGAAGCCGCCGGCATGAAGGCGGAGCTGGAACATACCTGGTTTTTGGTAAATTAATCTGGTCCCCGTATTTACTGATTACGGTTTTGATTGGTATTTTATGTATGCCGTTTACGATAAAAAAATGGTGAAGGATGAAGGTATGACAATGGTATGACAGGAAAAGAAACCTGTGATAAGATAGTTGCGGAAGATAAGTTGTAACAGTTCAGACGGCATTTTCCTGCCGTCTGAATGGCTGCAATAAAATACGAAACATGGAGAAAAAGTATGTTGAATATTTTAATATGCGATGATGAGAAACCATTTTTAGACAGGCTGGCTAATAAAATTACCGTTTATTTAGAAAACAGAGAGATACCGTTTCAGATGGCTGCATTCTGTTCAGGGGAAGAGCTTCTTAAGCACAATGAAGATAGACTGTTTGATATTGCATTTCTGGATATCAGCATGAATGCGGTCAGTGGAATGGATGCAGCAGAGTATCTTAGAGACAGGAATCGGAAAATTTGCATTGTTTTTGTGACGGGTTATATGGACTATGTGCTGGAGGGCTACAAAGTCGGAGCGTTTCGCTATCTGGTGAAGGATTCCCTGGAGATTAGCTTTGAGGAATGTATGGAAGCGGTGCTGAAGAAATTTCATATAGATACGGATGAAATCTGTTTGGAATTTACTGATAGAAAGCGGTATCTGAAAGCAGATGAAATCTGTCTCGTGGAGAGCAGGGGGCATAAGCTTTTGTTTCTCGCAGTGGACGGCAAACATGTCATCGGAACCATGAACCGGAAGCTGACGGACGTGGAGGGCCTGCTTGGCGGACATGGGTTTCTGCGGGTTCATCAGAGTTATATGGTTAACATGAAATATATTGTAAACATCGCAAGCTACCGCCTGGAACTGGAGCCGGATATTATTCTGCACGTCCCTAGAAACAGGTATCCGTATGTAAAACGGGAGTATGCCATTTACAAAGGAGACAGCCTATGATTGCCTATATTTTGACGCATCTGTGGGTGTTTATGGAAATGCTTTTCCTGGATATTCTGGCCGATGCCTTTTTGATAAAAAAGAAATCGGGAAGCAGATCAAAACGTGTTTTTGGTCTGCTCTTTTTGACCATGGTTATGTCAGTCAGTGTGACGCTGTTTGAGGATATTGTGGCACTTAAGCTGTTTTTTGACTTTTTGCTTGTTTATGCCTATCTTTTATATTTTTATCAAACTACATTAGGGGAGGCGCTCTCCGTATATGTAATTAATTATTCGGTGATTATCTGTATTGATTTTATTGGTGTGTCCGGATATTACTATATTTTTGGAACTTCAGAAAATATGCCAATGTTTTACCTCATGTGCCTGATGGTAAAAAGTACGGAGCTTGGGAGCGGCTTTTTGATCCGATGGTTTTGGAAAAAAGGCGGGAATGCAGCCATACGTTCAGAGGGAATACGGACATTGTTTCCGTCATTCGTAATCATTGCGGGGGCAGGAATCTTTGCATCACAGTTTCTGATGCGGACGCAGACTGTGCCTGTGGAGGTGGCGGTTCTTATGGCTGGCATGATAGGACTCAATATTTTTCTGGTTTTTAATATGCTGTTGGCGGCAAGAGTGGAACTGGAGAAAAACAGTTTGAAGGACGCGGCCCGTCAAACAAAGATGGAACTTCTAATTTACCAAAATAAACAGGAGCTGTATACAAAACAGGGAAAACGCCTCCATGAGTATAAGAACCAGCTTTTGACAATCAGCGATATGCTGGAGCAGGGGCTGGTATCCCAGACGCTTCAATACACCCAGGGCCTGACTGGAGAGATTGGGAAAGCGCTGGAACGCATTTACACCAATCATCCGGTTGTTGATGCAATTTTGAATATGAAAAGGCAGGAGGCATTAAACAGAGGTGTAAACGTAAACCTCATGTGCGGGGATCTCCGGGATATGATATTAAAAGAAGATGAGATTATTATATTGCTGGGAAACCTGCTGGATAATGCCATAGAAGCGGCTGAAAAATGCGAGTCTGAAGGAATGGTCCTGGTCCGGATTGTCCGGGAAAAACGGCAGCTTGTGATAACCGTGAAAAACTCTTATGCCGGGCAGCTGCACCTGGAAGACAGCAGATTGATGACTTCAAAGCTGGATGAAGAAAACCATGGTTATGGGCTGGCGGCTATTCAGGATATTGCCGGGCGGTATGATGGGACCTTTGTAGTAAAGGCGGAGGGGGATTATGTGAAAGCGACTGTCTTGATACCGGATATGTGAAGACGGAAATGAATGAGCTTTTTTTGCGTTCCATAGTATGATTTTGCAGGAGTTGTTCTGTGTATTTATTTAATAAGGTATGATAGGAATAGTCAGCTGGAGGATTGGCTGACTCATAAATACACAAAGGGGAGAAACAACATGCAAAGGGATAAGAAACGATGCAGAAGACTATGTTCCATCGCGCTGACGGTGGTATCGAAGCCAGAGCGGAGGACAATAAGGTGTTTGTGACTGGGGAGGCATACTCGAATATCAAACTTGACTTTGTGATATGTCCATATCCGGCGGAACTGTCATCGGAGGAGACGGCGAGGGCAGCCGCATCATTTATAATGATAACGGCAGTCTGCCAATCCCGATTCGTAGTGGAAATTATCAGTTTGACGGCTGGTTTACAGCGAAAACAGGAGGCACAAAGGTAACTGTGGATACGGTACTCACAAAGGACAGTACCATTTATGCTCATTGGAAGAATACAGATGGTTCTGGCAGTATGGGTGGATCTGGTGGAAGCACAGGAGGTCCGGCTGCCGCGGTCGGAGGACTGAAAGAAAGCCTGCCGAAAAATCATACAGGTGAGACGGAAATCATAAATAACGTCAAAGTCCCCAGCTATGTGGAAGAAGTAATCTGGAAAGCAATGGAGGACGGCAGATGGAGACTCGGCTGGGTTGTGATTGATGGAAAATACTATTATTTCCATGAAAAACCGAATGGAACGAGAGGAAGAATGCACCCGAATACCTTTACTCCGGATGGATACTATGTGGACGAACATGGAGTGTGGGCGCCAGCCTCAAACGTTCCAGAACTGTTACCGCCGCGTGCCGAACTACTGGATTGACGTGGAGTATTTCGACCCGCAGAACGGGCAGACAAAGCGGCGCGCGTAAGCTGAACAAATACACGATTTACTACTATGTGGATACTTCCGCTTTGTAGAAATCGGCGTTCCCCGCTTCCTTTGGGATTTACAAGCAACAGAGAACAACATCATTTCCTATACCGGGGAGTAAACCATGAAAAAAACAATAGCGACAAAACAAATGAAACGTTGGCAGAAGCTGGACAGGCTGGCTCTACTTGTGCCGCTGGTCCTGTTTCTTTTTCTATCCATTGGAAAAGAAGGACAGCTGCTCTGGGGAATCGTTCTGAGGGAGCGGAATTTTGTGGTAACGATTGCGGCGCTGCTTCTCCTGGCTCTGGCCGCTGTCTTGGCTTCTCTGCCGATTGTACTTATATGGCGGGCCGTCAGCCATACCATGAAAAAAGCCGCGATTCAAAATGCCACCTTTCAGGCCGATGAGGATTTCGACTATTACCGGGAAAAACTGACCGGCGTTCCGCCCGCCACTATCAGCCTCTTGATGGATTTGCAGATTGAAGCAAAAAAAGACATGGCGGCATTACTCTTAAAATACACCAAAATGGGCGCGGTTTCCATGAAGGCTGGGACGGTTCATGTGCAAAATCAAGAGCTTCCCGGACTGCTCCCCAGCGACCGGACGCTTCTGGCGCTGATTGCCGGGGGACAGGCACAGCCTGCAAACCTTGGCGCGTGGAGGAGGCAGGCCGTCACGGAGGCCGTTGAGTCAGGCAATTTGAAATATAGAGGCATGCGGCAAAATGTACATTCCGCATCCCGATCCTGTCTAACAGGATGCCTCGGCGGATGTCTGCTCCCTATCCTCATTTTCCTTGGAATGGGTATCACCGCCGTTGCGATTAACAACAGCGACTGGATGGAAAAGCTAGATGGCTTTCTTGCGGCGGCTCCACAGTCTTTCGGTATGAGACAAATGGAATACCTTTTGTCATCGCCGGATATGGTGATTGCGATCCCTCTGACCGCTTTTTTTGTTCTGTCCTTTCTGGCAATGTTTCTGCTTCCGATTGCGGCTGTTCTGCGCACGGCGTTGTCCATTTACGGCACAGGAACACGGCTTAAGAGGACGCAGGCGGGCGAGATTTTAACGGCGCAGATTTGGGGGCTTAAAAATTTTATCCGTGACTTTTCTAACTTGGCTGAATCGGAGAAAGAACAGCTTGTCCTTTGGGACGATTTCTTGATTTATGCGGTGGTGCTGGAGGAAAACGAACGCATTATCGAGGATATTTTTCGTTTAAGGAATTTGAAATATCGGGATTTTATACTTTTCTAAGAAATGAGAGGAACATAAAATGGGAGACATAGGAAAATACATTGTTATTGGAGGCGCCGTTCTGATTGTCGCGGTTATCTTCCTTGTAATCATCAAGACCAGAAACGGGTTTGTTGTACTCCAAAACCGGGTCAAAAACCAGTTGGCGCAGATTGACGTACAGCTTAAGCGGCGCTATGACCTGATTCCCAATCTGTTGGAAACGGCCAAAGGCTATGCCAACTTTGAACGGAGCACTCTGGAGGCCGTGGTAAAGGCCCGCCAGAGCGCGATGGCTGCCGCGGACTTCGATCAGGCGGCTGCCGCGAACGGGAAGCTCCAGGCGGCGCTTCGGCGGCTTTTTGCGGTGAGTGAAGCATACCCGGAGCTGAAGGCAAACGCAAATTTTATGCAGCTTCAGAGCGAATTATCTGATACGGAGAATAAAATCGCCCTGTCCAGACAGTTCTATAACGACACCGTGCTCAAATACAACAACGCCATCCAGATGTTCCCGGCCAGTTTCATCGCGGGATTGTGCGGTTTTCATCCAATGTCCTTTTGGAATGCGGAGGAAGAGGCCCGAGAGCGCATTACGATTCAGGCGGAGGATATGAAGTTTTCATAAAAGAAATCCCCTGATGGGAAAAGACGATAACAATCAAGAATTTTTGAGAAAGCTGGATCACTTCGACCGGGCCGGGAACAGAATCTTGCATTGGATTGTGGTCAACCTCTACGCCGTATTTACCGGCACTCGCTGGAAAGAATCTTCACGCTTCCTGCGAAGCGGCCGCAGCATTAACGAAAAAAGCACACTGAAGCAGCAGGGAAAGAACAGGTGAAAGGATTCAAAACCCATGAATGAAAAACGCGGACAGTATGCTTATGAGATTGGTCATGTATTTTCAACAAAACATGGCAGCATGGCTGTAATTGCAAGACAAAAGGTGGAGAAAAAACCTGATCATTTCCGGAAATACTATACCTTGCAATGCGGAAGGGGCCACCAATATGAGGTTGGAGAAAGCTATTTGCAGCAGGGGCGTCTGAGCACATGCAAACATTGTTATCATCCTCCGATTGCTGAGACGGATCCGGATTTCGCATTATGGTTTGCAGAACCGCAGATTCCAAGGGAGAGAAGCCGTTATTCGCATACACTGGCAGACTTTTATTGTCAGGAATGCGGCTCATTGGTGCGGGACAAGAGTATTCATACTGTTTATCAGAGAAAATATGTCCCTTGCCCTTATTGCAGAGATGGTATGAGTTATCCGGAACGGTATGTCAATGCGTTTCTGGCACAGCTGAATATCTCCTTTCATAGACAATACATGGTACCGTTTGAAAAAGAAGGAAAGAGAAGTCATTATAAATACGATTTTTACGATGAACCGCAAGGAATTCTTTTGGAAGTACATGGCCTTCAGCATTTTGCCCCAGATGTTTTCAAACGGATTGGAGGGTGGTCGTTGGAGATGATTCAGGAACGTGATCGGGAGAAGGAACGGTTTGCAAAAGAAGTTCTGCATTTACAGTATATATATTTGGATTGCAGAAAATCGGAACCGGATTGGATACGAAAAGAGATTATAAGTAAATTAGCATGTTATCCGTTAGATGGTGTGGATTGGGGGAAGGTAAGACAGGACGCAAATACCTCAATGGTATTGCAGATGATAGAACTATCCAAACAAGGATACACTCAGAAACAGATTGGTGAAAAGCTTCAGGTACACCCTTCTACAGTCTGCCAAAAATTGAAAAAGGCTGAGGCGGACGGTCTGTTTGATGGAAGATGTCCAAGAGTGGAACAGGCCGAACAAAATCGTCAGCATAAACAGGAAAAAAGAATTCGATATTTGAAACAGAAAATGCGGCTGCAGGACCAGAAGAAATATTTGGAAAAAATGCAGTACAGACCGAATGAGGAACTAAAATCAAATAGCAGATCCGGTATCTGCTGTGAACAGGAGTATCCACAGATTCAGATGTTGGGTTCTTACGTAAATACCCGAAAACCTATCCGGTTCCTCTGCAATCAGTGCGGGCAGGAATTTGAATGCTCTGCTACATGGTTTATGGAGCATCACGCTTGTCCTTACTGTAAACAGCTTGCACGTATTCAGGGCAGAATTGCAGAGAAATACGGAGAGGAAATACAGGTTCTGAGCATTTATAAAAATTGTAAAACTTCCATGACAATGTATCATACGGTTTGTAATGAAACATTCCAGATTACTTATACGGATTTTATGAAACGTGGCTGTCCGGTTTGCGGAAAACGGAATCGTATTATCCATTCAGCAGAAACCAGGAGAAATCGCGAGATTCAGAGTTTTTATCAGAAACTCCCTGAAATAGAAGCAAGAGGATATACATTGGAAAGCGATGTATGCACGAAGCTTGGAGTACCCCATAAATTCCGCTGCCATCATTGTGGGGAGATCTGGGAGGTGACGCCCAGTGCAGTTATGCATGGAAGAAACCATATTTGTATCAGCCCGTGTAAAAAGAAAACGCCGGAGCAATTTCAGCAGCAGGTGGAAGCTCTGGTGGGGGAAGAATACACTGTCTTATCAGAATATCAGAATGCTTTTGCTCATGTAAAGATGCGCCATAATGCATGCGGACTGGAATATTCTGTGGCACCGGTCCATTTTACCAGCACAGGAAGGCGCTGTCCGGAATGCAGCAGAAAACGCTAGTCGGGTTCTTCACTGAGGACCTGGAGGCACTTGAGCAAGAGGCGGTTTGTACCTCGGAATTTGGCAAGAGGCAGATGTTTTATTACTATATGAAAGAAGGTTCTTCCAATGCCTCTGCCGGTGTGGGGTGGGGATATACCCGGGAAGAATAACAGAAAAAGCGCTTATCATCAACTTTTCTTATTTGGCGAAAAACTGCTGTTTCAATCATAATGTAAAGGGATTAAAATGCGTGTAATGCTCCACTTAATTCTGGTAATTCAAGAGTTATCAAAAGCGCTGAAAGGCAGGTATAATTACTATGAATAAAGCTATAAAATCAGACTGGAAAACACTGGATATGCCGGAGAAAACAGCGTCATTTTCAATTGATATTGGTCTGACAGAAGGTGAATTTTCCGCACTTCAAAATGGTCATATTCCATGTGAAATGGAGGATAAGTGGTTTGAATATTTTGAAAATAATATCCTGTATATTCACCGGAGCTGGACTGGCATTTGTATTTATAAGGTTCAGTTTTCCACGGACAGAAGAGTAGAAGAAGTGGTTGTAAACAGGGACAGTGAACAGTATAGAGAGACCAATATTGAGCGTGATAAAGTTCAGGTCATGATGCGAATTAATAGTATGTGCGGACGTACGGGAAATGGGGAATTAATGTTAAAATATATAAAATCAGGGAGATAAAACGGAGCGAACAGGAAAGATAAATTGAAGCAAACTATAGGAATAAACTGGAGCAAATAAGAATGATAAACCGGAACAAAATAAAGAAACAAATCCCAACAAAGCGAAGAATAATAAAATATAACTATAAGGAGAAACAGAAAAAACAATGGAATATAAATACCTGAAAGAGCAGCTTCTGAGTATGTTTGACTCTGACAAACTGCATTTATTTCCGGAAGAATGGGGGTTTTTTAATGAAACGGAAAGGGATATTAAGTGCATTGGATATGCCACAAATCTTACCGGGGAGATCATAGAACGAGCCGGAGAAAAAGGGGTGGATTTTCTTCTTACTCACCATGACTCCTGGGAATTTATATATGGATTGAAAGAACATTGTAATAAAATGCTTCGGGAAGCCGGTATGACACATGCCTTTTTTCATGCACCGTTAGACGATGCGGATTTTGGTACAAGCGCATCGCTGGCCCAGGCATTGGGGATGAAGGGCTGTAAAAAGGTCATGCCATACAGGGAGCAGTATTATGGAGGTGTTGCCGGTGAAATTATTCCCACGGATTTTGAGTCTTTTGCGGCGAGCCTTTCTCATATATTGCAGGAAAATGTGCGCTGTCATCGGAATAACGACAGGCCGGTCTGCCGGATAGCTGTGGCTGCGGGCGGAGGCAATATGACCAGTGATATGAGGACGGCAGTGGAGCTGGGATGTGATACATATGTGACAGGGGAATATGCCCTGTATTCACAGCAATATGCTGGATTCTGCGGGATGAATCTCTTTGTGGGAAGTCATACCAATACGGAAATTTTGGGCGTGAAGTCTATGGCGGAGCGGTTGACCTGTGGAGGCAAAATAGAGTTAATCAGAATCAGGGAACCAAATGATTGATTGTAAATATAATAATATGCACGGGAGAAAAAAGATGGGGAGGGTATGTCGGAGCAGTTGCGGAAAGTAAAGATAACCCGTTCCCATTTTATTGATACTGTCAGTTTAGGCGGCTTAAAGCGACATTAGATGTCTTAAGCTGCCTTGATATTATATTAGCGGGAAACCGCAGTGACAAAAGGAGGTTGAGAACATGAGTAAAGTAAAGATAACTGTTTTAAAAACCACCCTGGACAAAGAGCTGGCCCGGGAATACGGAGCAGAGGGCCTTACTGCCTGTCCCCTGATGAAGGAGGGGCAGATATTTTATGTGGATTATGCTAAGCCTGAAGGGTTTTGTGATGGGGCATGGATAGCCATTCATCCGTATGTATTTTCCCTGGTCCATGGTACGGGAAATGAACTGTTTTATTATGGAAACTGGATTAGAAAGCCGGGAGTCGCCATATGCAGCTGCAATGACGGACTGCGGCCTGTCATATTCAAAGTGGAGTCTGCCGGACAGGATTCTGCTATGGAATATGAGCCGGTCCGGTAAAATAAATCGGCTGGTTTGACGGATATGAATGGTTCAAATTATGAGAATATAAGACCTGTATAAGACCTGTATTTCCCGTGTATAACGTCATTATGATCTGCATAAAAGACGAATTGGAAATGCCCGTCAGATGTACTGTATGATAAGATTATGCAGTATATCTGACGGGCATTAGCTTACGCAAATCAGCATATATGTTCTGTGGAAAACAGACTGTTTATACATTTCAAATTGGACGATAACGAACTATTTTGATGTCCTGTTACGGGCAATACCGGGCTGTTTCAAAGCACCATTCCGGTCAGTATTTAATCGCATTATAATTCCGGAAAAGCTGTCATACCATCGCCGCACCTTCAGCAAGCCATCATGGATCTGTCCTGCTCTGTCACCTCTCCGGATCCTTAAAAATAGAAAATCCCGGCGGAAAATAAGTAAACAGCAGAAAACAAATCAATAAAAGAAACACGGCCATGGATGTCACATGGCTGTATTTTTCCAATCGACAGCTCCCTGACAATCCGCGGTATATGAGAAAGGCAGCAATTACACAAATGTAAAACAGGGCGATATCCAATACCAGGAAGTTACGTCCCAGCACGCTTGTATAGGCGTAAAACAGTACCGGTATCAGGAGCGTCCCCATGAGCAGTCCTGCGTGAAAAGCAGATATGCGGCAGGCATCGGTCACTCCCTTTAGGTTCCACAGTCCAAACAGGAGCATGGGGAAAAACAGCAATTTCATGTGTTCCCACACAGATTCATTGACAGGAGCGATAAGGCCGATGAGGGGATTGCGGCCGGACCAGCGGTAGGTGAAATGGAGAAGGGTCCCCAGTATGGATACGCACAGTATCCCGGCTATTGTTAGTGAAATATTCATATGCACCTCCTGTTATACTGTATGAAATAGGGACATATGGTAGAACATTGGACAATGCCGGGAAGGGATTTCGTTTTCTTTTTGACAAATATTATAAAACAATGTACACTGAAAATATAGTTTAAAGTCAGGAATATGCCTATGGAGGTTGATATGCTGAGGGATAATAAGGAGGATGGATTCAGCCCGGGTTCAATGCTGCATTTGTGGACAGCTCAGACAGATGCAGTCCTTGATTGTATCAGGGAGAATGGATTTTCCCAGGTAAAGATGGAATTTATTGACAAGAAGTATGAGGAGAGCGCCTGGGTGTTTAAGGAGGCGTATGGCTTTTTTAAACAGAGGGCCAGGCTCATGGTCAAACCGCCCGAAGGAGCCGAATCTCCTGTCTGGCTTTTTTTCGACCCAGGCTGGGTGTATTTGTCTCCGGACAGTTATCTGCTGGAACTGTCTGTTCCCAGGGAACGGGTGGTGCTGTTTGACCGTGAAAGGTGGCAAAGGGTTCTGAATCTTTCCTATGTGGGGAAGGAGCAGGAGGACGAGGCCCGCTTTGAACAGAAAATGAACCAGATGGGTGTGTCCACTTACTGGGAAGTGTTTCAGTCCGCCTTCTACCCATACTTGAAGTCAGAAATCAAGAAGAGTTGGGAGCGCATATTTGACATAGACAATACGGAACAGACTAACCTGGGAGCCGCCGTATGGCAGCTCAAACAAGAGGATGTGGTGGGAATTAATTCCCATTCAGCTTTAGAAGAAAGGGATGGTTTCAGTGGAAAATGAACGGGTGAGGAGAAAGTATTTTAAGGATTTAAACCGAAAGGTTTACATAGAGAGGGCCTTGGAAATCATCAGGGACGAGGGAACTGAGGCCATTTCCATACGCAGGATGGCCAAGGAATTCCAGTGCAGCACCACCAGCATGTACCGGTATTTTGAGAATGTGGAGGAACTGCTTTATTATGCAAACCTGGGGTATCTGGATGAGTACCTGGAGGAGCTGAATGTCCATGAGAAGGAGTGGCGTGATATCTGGGACATGCACATTGGCATATGGGAATGCTACTGCCGTATTGCCTTCCGCTATCCCCAGGCCTTTGATATCATATTTTTCAGCGCGGCCAGCCGGAACCTGACCACAGCCATCCGTGAATACTATGATATGTTTCCGGAACGAATCAATATAGTCAGCCCATATCTTCAGGTCATGCTCCAGTCCACGGACCTGTTTGAGCGTGATATGGTCATGGCGGAGCGCTGTGCCCAGGCAGGCGTTATTACCATGGGGAATGCCATGAATATGAACCGGATGGTCTGCCTTTTGTATAAGGGGTACCTGAAGGAGATTCTGGATTATGGTCTGGAACCGGATGAAATCGAGGGTAAGGTCCAGGAGTTTAAGCGTGATGTGGAAGTCATCGTAGGTATATATGCCAGCGATACACTGGGTCATGATTATCTGGCAAATGCCAGATAGAAAAACATCAGAAACAATATGAACTGCCGCGGCTGTCAGAAGAGATTTCCGCGGCTCATTTTTTATGAAACCAGAATATAGGTGATGCAGACAGGAGGAATTGATATGAGCAAAGAGACAGCAAACGGATATTATAGGGTTTACACCAGGCAGTCCAAAAAGGTGCTGGAGGAGCTGGAAAAAACGGGGGAATACCGGGTTAAAGAGGAGTATATCAGGATGAAAAATGACTCTATTTCAGAGTATTACCTGAAACTTTACCGGTGGTTTGCTGAACGGTGCAGGGAGAGAATTGATGTTCCGCAGGGGTGTTCTCTTCCCATATGGCTGTCCATGCATGATGAATACAGGCTGAGGAACACAGAGGATACGGTGTGCTTCACCCTCAAGATACCCCGGGAAAAGGTTCATGTCATTTCTGAGTATGCCTGGGGGTTCAGGGTCAATTATATGTATGTGCCGTTAAACCTGGAGGATGAGCGCGCGTTTAATGAGGAGCTGAAACGATACGGGATTGAAAATGAAATGGCTCTTGTCACAGAGTCTCTGGGCAATTATTATCCCATGCTGAAAAAGAGAATTATTTCCAGCTGGGACCGGGTATTTGAACTGGAACCCAATTCACCGGCAGACGAATTGGGGGTATGTTTTGAGATACAGAGGGAATGGATTGAAAATATCGAGTCCCTTACATGATGCATAAAGTTACCATGGTATTATCCAACAATGTTCTGAAAATCGTCAAAATGCACAAAAAGCCTTGCAAACCAGGCAGTTAATGTTAAAATATTAACTGTTAAGAGCCAGAACTATAGAAAATTTCTATAAGAAAGGAGTAGTTCATTTATGAAGCTGGAACTCGGTAATTTTTATGTAAAGGACATCGTTTTTGGTGACAAAACCAAGTATGAGAACGGTATCCTTACGGTAGACAAAGAGGATTGCCTTGCCTTTGTCAAGAGAGACCCGCACATCACGGAGGCAGATTTAAGAATAGTAAAGCCTGGTGACATGGTGAGACTGGTACCTGTTAAAGAGGCGGTAGAGTGCAGAGTAAAGGTAAATGGGGACGCACTGTTCCCAGGTTACACAGGACCACTGTCACAGGCCGGAGACGGAAGGACCCACTGCCTGAAGGATATGAGCCTTTTGGCTGTTGGAAGACACTGGGGAGGTTTCCAGGACGGACTCATTGATATGGGAGGGGAAGGCGCTAAATATACATATTTCTCCCAGCTTAAGAATCTTGTGCTGGTTGCAGATACAGACGAGGATTTTGAGAAGCGGGAACAGCAGAAGAAAAACAGGGCCATCAGGGAGGCAGTTCACAAACTTGCCGAGTACATTGGTTCCTGTGTAAAGGATATGGAGCCGGAAGAGGTTGAAAGCTACGAGCTGGAGCCGGTTATCAGGAGAGCGCCTGAGACGGAGAAGCTTCCATCCGTCGTGTACGTGATGCAGCCTCAGTCCCAGATGGAGGAGATGGGTTACAACGATCTCTGCTATGGATGGGACTGCAACCACATGCTTCCCACCTTCATGAACCCCAACGAGGTGTTGGACGGAGCTATGATTTCCGGAAGCTTTATGCCATGCTCTTCCAAGTGGGCAACCTATGATTTCCAGAATTGTCCAGTCATCAAGAGGCTGTACAAGGAGCACGGCAAGACCCTTAACTTCCTGGGAGTGATTATGTCAAACCTGAACGTTGCCCTGGAGCAGAAGGAGCGTTCCGCTCTGTTTGTGGCTCAGATTGCGAAGTCCCTTGGAGCAGACGCTGCCCTTGTGACTGAGGAAGGCTACGGCAATCCGGACGCTGACTTTACAGGCTGCATCGTGGCTTTGGAGGATGCAGGCGTTAAGACGGTAGGCCTTACAAATGAGTGTACAGGCCGTGACGGCAAGTCCGATCCCCTGGTTTCCATGGATGAGAAGGAAGACGCCATTGTTTCTACCGGTAATGTTTCTGAATTGATTGAACTTCCTCCTATGCCGGAGGTAATCGGCGAGCTGGAAGCCCTTGCCAGGGATGGTCTGTCAGGAGGCTGGGCCGGGGATGAGATTTTAGGGCCGTCTGTCAGGCCGGATGGATCCATCATCATGGAAAACAACGCCATGTTCTGCGGAGACCAGATTATCGGCTGGTCCACCAAGACTGTCAGGGAATTTTAGGAAAATCAGTGAAAGGAGTTTCGTTATGAAGAACGTTATCTGTTATATCAATCAGTTCTTTGCAGGCATTGGCGGCGAAGACAAGGCTGATTATGAACCGGAAATCAGAGACGGCGTCATGGGACCCACAGCAGCCATCAACCAGATGCTGGCAGAGATTGACGCCCAGGTTACCACCACCATTATCTGCGGTGACAACTTTATGAGTACACACAGGGATGAAGCCATTGAGAGGATTCTGACCGCATTAGAGGGCAGGGAGTTTGATCTTTTCCTGGCCGGACCAGCCTTCCAGGCAGGCCGCTACGGAGTTGCCTGCGGTGAGATTGGAAAGGCGGTTTCCGCCAGGTTCGGCGTACCGGTCATCACATCCATGCACGCGGAGAACCCCGGTGTTGAGATGTTTAAGAAGGATATGTACGTCATGACAGGCAGCCATTCCGCAGCCAGCATGAAGAAGGATGCAGGCGCCATGGTAAAGCTGGCTGATAAGCTGTTAAAGGGCCAGACACCGGAGGGACCGGATGCAGAGGGCTACTATGCAAGAGGAATCCGCCACCAGGTATGGCGCGAGGACGGCGTGGCAGCAGCAGACCGCGCAGTGGATATGCTCATTGCCAAGGCTACAGGACAACCCTATCAGTCTGAGCTGATTATTCCCAAGAAGGACCTGGTACCCATTGCACCGGCCCTTAAGGACTTAAAACATGCCAGGATCGCATTGGCCAACACCGGCGGTATTGTTCCTGTGGACAATCCGGACAGGATTCAGTCCGCATCTGCAACACGCTGGGGCAGATATGATATTTCCAAGATGGACCGCTTAGCAGGCGGCGAGTTCAAGACAATCCACGCTGGTTTTGACCCGGCGGCTGCCAACGCAGACCCCAACGTCATTATGCCTGTGGATGTTATGAAGGAATTCCTGAATGAGGGCAAATATGGTTCTCTCCACGATTATTTCTATTCAACCGTAGGAACCGGAACCACACAGGGAGAGGCCAGAAGAATGGCCAAAGAAATCATACCGCTTCTAAAGGAGGACCATGTGGACGCCGTCATCATGGTCTCCACCTGAGGGACCTGTACTCGTTGCGGGTCAACGATGGTAAAAGAATTTGAGCGCGCAGGTTTCCCTGTTGTACTTATGTGCAACCTTCTTCCGGTTGCCCAGACGGTTGGCGTAAACCGTATGGTACCAACTATATCCATACCTTATCCTCTTGGCAATCCTTCCACCTCCAAGGAGGAGCAGCATTTGCTGCGCCGCTCCAGAGTGGAGGCAGCGCTGGATGCACTGGCTACAGATATTAAAAAGCAGACGATTTTCAAAGTAGAAATCTAGGATACAGGGCGGTACGAAATACGGTTCTGTATGCCATGAGTGATGAGTGGCTTTGTGTGCCGCCTGGCAGGGGGGCCTGTCAGGCGGCATTTGTGTTTGCTTGGGAGCTTATGTTTTCAAGAGAGCTTTTGTTTGGCTGTCCAGAATCATTTTGCCGGCTGTCCGCATGCTTTTAGGAGAAGGAGAGGGCCTATATGAAAGACAAAAATCAGGTATTCGTAGTTTCACTAGCAATAACCATTATCATGGCAATATGGGCGGTTGCCTTTAATGCCAACTTTACAGTTGTTTCAAATGCTGCATATTCATTTCTGACCAATAATTTCGGCTGGCTGTATCTTATGGCCATGACCGCATTTGTTATTTTTTCCGTTGCAATTGCGTTCAGTAAATGGGGAAAGATTAAGCTGGGACCGGATGACTCCAAGCCGGAATATTCCACCGTATCCTGGTTTGCCATGCTGTTTGGGGCTGGCATGGGTGTGGGTCTGGTATTCTGGGGAATATCTGAGCCTCTGGCGCATTTTTCAAGCCCGATTCCCGGAATTGAGGCTGGCACGGAAGCCGCCGCAAATTTTGCCATACGGTCCAGCTACATGCACTGGGGACTTCATCCGTGGGCAAACTATTGTATCATTGGACTGGGCCTTGCCTATTTCCAGTTCCGCAAGGGAAAACCGGGCCTTATCAGTTCCATATTTGAACCCCTGATCGGTGAAAAGGGAATCAACGGATGGGTGGGAAAGACCATCGACGTGCTGGCAGTGTTCGCCACAGTAGCGGGCGTTGTTACTTCCCTTGGACTGGGCGTTATGCAGATCAATGCAGGTCTTAACTACCTGTTCGGCATTCCCACGACCCTGGTGATTCAAATTATTATCATTGCGGTAATAAGCGTTATTTACATCTGGTCTGCTGTTGACGGCATCAGCCGCGGCATTAAGATCATTTCCGACGCTAACTTATATATTGCCATTGGCCTGATCACTGTTACATTCCTGGTAGGGCCAAAACTTGAGATTCTTAACAACCTGACAAACGGACTGGGGCAGTATCTGCAGAACTTCTTCGGGGACAGCCTCATGATCAACAATTATGGAGACAATACCTGGGTGGGAGCCTGGAGAGTGTTCTACTGGGCGTGGTGGATTGCATGGGCTCCATTTGTGGGATCCTTTATTGCACGTATCTCCAAGGGCAGGACAATTCGGGAATTCATCGCAGGCGTGGTGCTGGCACCGGCCCTGGGGTCCATCCTCTGGTTTGCCATTATGGGAAGCCTGGGACTGCATTTGGGTATGGACGGTACACTTTCCGTTGCCCAGCTGGCGGATATTGCAAGCAAGCCTGAGACAGGACTGTTCATTGTTATGGGACAGTATCCTCTGGGAATGATTCTGTGCGTGGTATCCCTTATATTGTTATGTACATTCTTCATTACTTCGGCAAACTCCGGTACCTTTGTACTTGCCATGTTCTCATCCAAGGGAGATCTGAATCCGAAGAACGGAAGAAAAGTGCTGTGGGGCGTTGTACAGTCTCTTCTGGCTGTGGGACTTCTCATCGCGGGAGGATTGAAACCCCTTCAGACCATTTCGCTTGCAGCGGCATTCCCCTTTATATTCATTATGCTGTTTGCAGGGGCTGCCCTTGTGAAGGCTTTGATGAAAGAGAAATAGCTGTGCGGTAAGATAATCAGATAAAATATAAGCGGGCCCGGCGCCCGCAGCGTAAGCATAGGTGTCCTGGATGCTGCCTTTTATTATAGAAGGCTGGCTTCCGGGACACATTTGTTTTGGTATGGGAAGATTTGGGATAGAAAAAGCGGAAAGATAAGTATTATAGAAAATATTATATAAGGAAGGAATTGACATTTTGGTTAGTCAATGCTAATCTTATCACATAAACGACTCATTAGCCAAGCAGAAGGAAGGTGATATTATGTCAACAGCCATTATATGCGCGGTCCTGATTGTCATTGCAATCATTGGAATCAAGAGCTACGCCAAAAAATTAACCTCCGGGTGCTGCGGGGCCTCCTCCCAGCCATCGGTGAAAAAAATGAAAGTCAGGGATAAGGATAAGTCCCATTACCCCTATTCACGGCTTCTCAAGGTGGACGGTATGTCCTGCGGTAATTGTGCCAGCCATGTGGAAAATGCACTCAACAGCCTGGAAGGAGTGTGGGCCCAGGTGGACCTGGAAAAAGGCGAGGCCCTGGTGCGGATGAAACAGGAGTACGGAAACAATGAGCTTAAACAGGCTGTTAAGGATGCAGGGTATGTGGTCTATAAAATAGAAGAAAGCCCTGAGTTTTCAAACAGATAAAGAAAGAAGGTAAGGGCCAGCAGGTCGGCGCTGCCCCCGGGGCTTATATTGTTTTTAATAAATTCCCTGTCCAGTGATTCAATATAAGGAATCGGGTCCTTGTTTATGAATTCCGGGTCATTTAGCGTTTCACGAAGAAGGGCCTGGATTTTCTTCATGGAATGATAGGAGGATCGGTTTACAATATTGGTATCCTCTGAGTGGGCAATGATATATAACAGGGTCACAGCGCCAGCGTCATTGAGGGAGAGGCCCCTGTCCAGCTGATGTTTCAGTACAGGAAGAGCTTTCTTTAAGACTGTGTGATAACCTGACAGGGCCTCGCCTCTGGCTCCTTTCATGCCATAGAGGGCATAAAGTCTTTCTCCGTTTGTGCGCGCATTTTCAACCGTCACATCATTAAAATCCTCAAGCACGTCTGCCACCAGCTTCCTGTTTATCTTAAGGAGGGCGTCCGGAGAGTATGGAATGTGGTTGGCATACATGTAGCCCAGGGAGCCGTTCATGGAGTAACACTGACCTCGTATAAAAGCGCCTGCATGGACAGGGAGGAAAGTTTCCTGGCATGCTGTTTCGCAAAATAATTAGTCATGATCTGGCATTCCTGCTCCAGCAGCTCCTTTACGGAATGGGTCCTGGCACGGCTGCACACAAATGCCTCCTGGTTGCAGATAAGGCATTTTCGGGTGGAAAATCCCAGGTCTGTCCGGGATATCTTCATTCCGTCTGTCTGAATCACGTCGATGTCAAACAGTCTGCCAAGGGCAACAGAGTCTTCTAGCAGGCAGAGATTTTCTTTTATAAACCGGGCATCCCCGTCTACTGCCCAGAAATACTCATGTCCCGCATGGGATGTGGTGGAATAGGTGGCAATGATGGGGATTTTCCATGCATGGCACTGGGTTTCAATGAGGCGGATGCCTTCGTGAAAGGTCCGCAGAGCCAGAGGGAATACCTTGACGGGTCCTACAATATTCAGGGTAAAGGAGATGACAGGCAGGTGATGTTCAGACAGAAGCATTCTCTGGACCTCCTGCCGGTGCTCCCTGGCATCCAGCATGTCCTTAAGCGAAACCTCCCTGCCTGTTACCAGGGTTGAAAGATTGATGTCCATATAAACCCTCCTCTGTTTCATACGTCTGTTTGATACCATTGTATCCGGTAATAAGAAAAAACACAAGCCGGAGAGCAGCTGCGGTTGCCCGGTGCTATCCGGTGGTTTTCCGCCTGTTTTCCATCCGGTCTTTCAGGTGGTTGTTTTCCTATATGGGGAAGTGTATAATTAGGAAAATACCAACAGGGAGGGGAAACATCTATGGATTTGGAAGAACGGAAAAAGGCATTGCGCCAGGAGATAAAAGCGGCTGCAGTAGCGTTGGATGAAGGTTATACAAAGGAGGCGGACCTTGAGATATTCAGCCATGTGGCGGGGCTGTCGGAATATGAGCAGGCGGGGACTCTGTTCTGCTTTGTGGGAACCAGCGGAGAAATTGACACAGCGCCCATACTGGAGGATGCATTAAGAAAGGGAAAACGGGTGGGTGTTCCCAAGTGTACGGCCAGAGGGATCATGGAAGTTCGTGAAATCAGGAGCCTTGGGGATTTGGAGGCAGGAAAGTACGGTATATTGGAGCCGGGTGCAGAGACGCCGGTCATACAGCCGGAGGAAATTAATCTGGCCATTGTGCCATGTATGTCATGCAGCCATGACGGCAGGCGTCTGGGGTACGGCGGCGGGTACTATGACCGCTATCTGGTCAGGACCCGGGCCGTGAAGGCGGTCATATGCAGGGAACGGATCATGCGTGCGGATATACCTGTGGAGCCCCACGACCAGCTGATGGATATGGTGATATCGGAGCATGGTGTCCGGCGGCTGGGAAGCCGGTGATATACCGGTCATCGGACTGGGATGAATAAATTCTTTCATAAATTACATAAATTTTATAAATATATGTCACAAACCAGCAGTGTCCTCCCTCTAACTTTATAAAAGGAGGCGGAAAGCTATGGAGAAACAGGAAAAGTATGATATGGAAAGGCTGGTTGACCTGGCAGCGTCGGGGAACAGGGACGCATTGGAGGAACTCTTGGGAGATGTGCAGGACATGGTGTTTAACCTGTCCCTTCGTATGCTGGGAACGGTTCCTGATGCAGAGGATGCATGCCAGGAGATACTGATTAAAGTAATGACCCATTTGTCTGATTTCAGGAAGGAAAGCCGGTTTAGCACCTGGGTGTTCCGCATTGCTGTAAATCATGTGCTTGCGTACAGGAAGCATATGTTCAGCCACCATCCTCTGAGTTTCGAGTATTACGGGGAAGACATAGCTAACGGCAGGGAAGAGGATGTGCCGGATATGACAGGCGGAGTGGACCGCGGTATTCTGGAAGAAGAACTGAAATTGTCCTGCACCAATGTAATGCTTCAGTGTCTGGACGGGGAAAGCAGATGTATCTTTATTCTGGGAACCATGTTCCGGCTGGACAGCGCTGTAGCGGGAGAGATTCTGGGAATATCACCGGCCGCGTACAGAAAGAGATTATCGCGGATAAGGGAAAAGATGGCGGCATTTTTGGGGGAATACTGCGGTCTGGCAGGAGGAAAATGCAGCTGCAGAAGGCGCGTGGATTATGCTATTGCCAGCCGCCGGCTGACACCGGAGCGCCTGGAGTACAACGGCATGGAACAGGGACGGAGCAGGATTGCAGAACAGTGCAGGGCCATCATGGAGGAGATTGACGGCCAGTCCCGGATATTTGCAGAGATGCCCTTTTACCGTACCGGGCCTGAGGCAAAGGAGTTTATTAAAGGGCTTCTGAGGTCGGATGCATACCGTACCGTGATGATGTCGTAGAGGACCGGGCCTGATGCAGGAAAAACATGACATACAGATGTCATTTTATATGTGATATAATTTTGAAATGACAGATATATGAGATATATGATACGGAGGCACACGGCACCAGGCCGGCAGACGCGCCGGTTATGATGGGGGTTCATCACGGCCGGGTCTGTCTCCCTTCGTTCTCCGGCATAACGAAAGGAAGGTACACAATGACATGGATGGAGGCATACCCGGCTCACAGGCAGCCGGACATGGAGCAAATCGGAAGGTATATAGCAAGTCCCTGCTGGCAGCCGCTTTTGGCGTGGCTGGAGGACACCTTTCATATATCCCCCAGGATTGAGTACAGCAGATGCTCCATGCAGGGAGGCTGGAATGTGAAGTATAAGAAGGGCTCCAGGGCAGTCTGTACATTGTATCCAGAGGAAGGGTATTTTATCTGCATGATTTCAGTGGGGGCAAAGGAAGCACCGGAGGCAGAACTGGCACTGAACGGCTGCACTGCGTATGTCCGGCAGCTGTATTATGATACTACTCCCTTTAATGGGGGGAGATGGATGATGATAGAGGTAAGGAACGGGGAAGTGCTGGAGGATGTGAAGGAGCTGATTGGGATTCGGATGAGGAAGAAACGGAGTGTTTGAGTTTAAATTGCAGTGAAGGCAGCAGGAAGAGGCCGGATAATAAATCCCCCCTCTTCCTTATTTTTGTCTTGACAATCGGTTCGTGGCAACGTATGATGAATATATTAATTGGATTAATTCATTAAAATCAATTAATGAATAGGGAGAATGTATGAACAGAAGTATAAGGGGTTTTAATCAGGAGAATATACAGGACATGAACCGTACGCTGCTCCTTAACCTTCTCAGGAAGGAAGGAATTTGTGCAAGAGCCCATCTGGCAAACCTATCCCAGTTAAAACAGGCCACGGTGACTAATATTGTCAGTGATTTTATTGACTGGGGCCTGGTAAAAGAGGTGGGATTTTTAGTTGGAAACAAAGGGCGCAGATCCATAGGTATTTCCATTAATAACGATGACTTTGGAGTTTTAGCCATAAGGCTTGCCAGAAAAAATTATACGGTAGGTATTTTCAATCTGTCAGGCAGGCTTCTGGATAAGAAGCGGGTGGAGCTGGATGTGAACCAGCCTCCAAGGGTAACCTTTGAAGCCATAATCCATGAGGCCGGAGAACTCATCAGATCATCTGAATCCAGGAAAATCATAGCCATAGGTATGGCCATACCCGGTCCTTACAGTGAAAAAAGAGGGCGGATTGAGCTGATGACAGGCGTTTTGGGATGGAATGAAATTCCCATACAGGAGAAACTGCAGGATATTTTCAAAATACCGGTTTTTTTAGAACAGGATGCCAATGCAGGTGCCCTGGCCCAGTACTGGCATAATGATGAAGATTATAAAAATGGAGTTGTTGTATATATTGCAGTTGGGCAGGGTGTTGGTGCCGGTATCATCAATAATGGTGAGCTGCTGAAGGGCTGCATCGGTGTTGCCGGGGAGGTGGGACATACCTCTATCTGTTACAATGGACCCAGATGCGCATGCGGCAATTATGGGTGTCTGGAAAATTACTGTTCATCCATTGCATTTACCAAAGAGGTGAACCGCGTATTAAGACCTGAAATAGAATATAATTTCCGTCAGGTATCCCAGCTCCTGAGAGATGGAGACCAGGTGGTTACGGATATTTTTCTGGATGCTTGTGATAAACTTTCTGTTGGAATCGTGAATATCATCAACAGTTTTAATCCATCAGTCATCGTAATAGGAGATGAAATGTCCCATATCCTTCCTTCCGTCATGTTGGAAAGGGTTAAGAGCAATGTAAAGGAACGGGTGCTGCCGGAAATTTATGCCAATATGAATATAACCATGAGCGTAGTTAGCAATGATTCTATGGCACATGGGGCGGCAATTGTGGCGATAAATGATATTTTCAATCATCCGTTAACATATTTTGAGAGTAATCAAAGAGACGACTAAATTAGGCGTGTGAAGACGATACATAAAAGAGGCTGTGGTCTGTGAAAGTGCACAAACCACAGCCTTGTTTTTGTGCAAAATAGCAAATAATAAAATTGGAATGCTGTATTTTTAAAAACTTATTGACAAAATATCTGATCTGTTGTAATATAAACTCAACTTATTAATTAATCCAATTAATGAATATATTCAAAAAATGATTATTTTGGAGGAGGAAAAATCATGAAAAAAACATTAGCAGTTGTTCTTGCAGCTATGATGGCAGCCAGCTTGACAGCATGTGGAGGGTCTGCAGCTAAAGATACAACGGCCGCGGCTGCCAAAGCACCGGCAGCAGAAAGTACAGCAGAGAAAACCGGAGAAGGTGCAGGGACAGACGAAACGGAAAAAGCAGCAGGTACAGAAGAGAAGAAACAATATAAATTTGGGTTTACAGAAATGAGCGCAGGCTCTTTCTTTGATGCTTGTTACAGTGGTGTTGAGGAAGTGGTCAAAGCCAATGGGGATGAGATCGTCCATGTGGAAGGTAAAGCTGACAGCGCATACCAGCTGGGTGTAATTGAGGATTTTATTTCACAGGGATGCGACCTGGTATTCTATAATCCATCAGATGCGGCGGCGTCAGCGGCAGCGGTCAAGGCGCTTAATGACGCGGGTATCCCCATTGTAAACTTTGACTCAGCTGTCAGTGACCTTTCTAAGGTGAACTGTTTTGTAGTAAGCGACAGCTATTCCTGCGGACAGATTGCAGGCGAGGAATTGATTAAGAATCATCCTGAAGGCGGAAAAGTAGCTGTATTGGATTTCCCGGCATCAGCAGCAGCTGCTGACAGGGCCAAGGGATTTGTGGACACAGTCACGGCTGACGGTTTATTTGAAGTGGTGGCGCAGATGGATGCAGGGGCAAAACCTGAGAAGGGACTGACTGTAATGCAGGATTTACTGCAGGCCCACAGTGACCTGACCGCCGTGTTCTGCATTAATGATGAGTGCGCACAGGGTGCCTATTCCGCTATCACAACAGCAGGCGACAAGATTGAAATATACAGTGTCAATGCAGGACCCGAAGCAAAGGCAGCCATGACAAAGGACGGAGTGGATGGAATCTGGAAGTGTACTGCTGCCCAGAGCCCAATCGGTATAGGACAAAAGAGCGCAGAGGTTGCGTATAAGATTTTAAATGGCGAATCCTATGAGTCCGAAATCAAGATTCCATCCTTTGCGGTAACACCTGAGAATATCGACCAGTATAACAAGTCAGACTGGCAGTAGGTGAGGTGGAGGCCTTTGATGCTGGACTGGCGGGAACGTGACAGTACAGTGTGGGCCCGGAGTGTTCTTAGGAGCGCTTCGGGCCAGCCTCCCTTTATTATATAGCATGAAGAGAGCGGGGGGCCAATGGTGAGTGCGGTTTTGGAAATGAAACACATAGCAAAAAGTTTTTCCGGCAACAAGGTGCTGCTGGATGTGGATCTGACGGTTGAGGAAGGCGAGGTCCATGCTCTTCTGGGAGAGAACGGTGCCGGAAAATCGACCCTTATGAAGATTCTTGGCGGAATTTATACCAAAGACGCCGGAAGTATTCTCATAAACGGCAGGGAAGTTCAGATACATAATGTAGCAGATGCCCGTGATAATGGTATCAGTATTATCCACCAGGAACTGATGCTGGCCAGACACATGACCATAGCGGAAAATGTATTTATGGGCAGGGAACAGAAAAAGGCTGGGGGGTTTGTGGACCTGGCCAGGCAGGAAGCCGAGACACAGAGATTCCTGGACCATTATGGAATAAAGCTAAAGGCTGATACAAGGCTGGACCGCTTGACCATTGCCCAGCAGCAGATGGTGGAAATCATACGGGCAGTGTCTTTCGGTTCAAGAATAATTGTAATGGATGAGCCCACTTCCTCGCTGTCAGATGCGGAGGTGGATATCCTTTATGAGATGATCCGCATATTAAAGGAACAGAAGGTATCCATTATTTATATATCCCACAGGCTCAATGAACTATATGATATTGCGGACAGAACCACGGTGCTTCGGGATGGGGAACATGTGGGTACAGTCAGGATGAAGGAGACGGAGAGGGCCGAGCTCATTGCTATGATGGTAGGCCGCGACCTGGCCAGTTATTATACGAAGAATGACAATGCAAAGGATGAAGTGGTCCTGGAGGTAAAGGAGTTGTCTGACGGCAAAATGGTCAAGAAAGTAAGCTTTGACCTGAGAAAGGGCGAAATCCTGGGAGTGTCCGGCCTGGTAGGGGCAGGTAGGAGTGAAACGGTGGAATGCCTTTTTGGAATCAGAAGAAAGGTCCGAGGAACTGTCAGGTTCAAAGGCAGGGAAGTGGATTTTAGGAATCCAAGGGAGGCCATGGCCAATGGATTCGGTATGGTCCCGGAGAGCAGAAAGGAACAGGGGTTATTTTTACAGTCCGGCGTGCGGTTTAATACAACGATTAACGTAGTTCCCAGATTTCTAAAGCATTTCATTTGGAACAGGCAGGCAGAGGATGGCATCGTTGAAGGCAAGATAAACGATATGCATATTCGTGTCACGGGGCCGGAACAGGTAGTGGGAAAGCTCAGCGGCGGAAACCAGCAAAAGGTATTAATCGGAAGATGGCTATGTTCCACCCAGTCGGTGCTTATATTGGATGAGCCTACCAGAGGCGTGGATGTAAAGACAAAATCCGAGATATATGCGCTTATCGACCAGCTGGCAGCCAGCGGAATGTCAATCATTATGGTTTCCTCGGAGCTTCCGGAGATTATTAACATGAGTGACAGGGTACTGGTTATGTGCAATGGATACAGTACAGGCATTTTAAACAGAGATGAACTGACCCAGGAGCGGATTATGACTCTGGCCACTACTGAGATAGGCGCATAAGTTTCAAAACAGGAGGATAAAATGGAAGCAAAAAAGAGTGACGGCATTTTGCCTGGTTTTGGCAGGAATGTGGTTTCAACAGTTAAGTATAATGGCGGAATTATCATTGGCCTTTTAATCATTTGTCTATTGCTGAGTGTCATGACTGACTCATTTTGTACAGTGAGAAATCTTTCCAACATCATGCGGCAAATATCCATTAATGTGATTCTGGCATGCGGAATGACTATGGTAATCATATTGGGAGGAATCGATCTTTCTGTTGGTTCGGTTATAGCGGTATCCGGATGTCTTTGCTGCGGGCTGATTACCAATGTGGGAGTTCCATCTATCATAGCTATTCCTATTTCCATCTGCGCAGGAACCCTGGTAGGGGTGTTTAATGGGTTTGTAATATCCAGAACCACTATACCTCCTTTTATCGTGACCTTGGCTATGATGAATATAGGGCGGGGATTTGCCCGCATATATACCAAGGCAACTACAATATTAGTAGATGACCCATTGTTTACTTTTATTGGAAGTGGTAAAATTTTGGGAGGGGTGCCAATCCAATTTGTATACATGCTGGTAGTCATTGTTATTTCGGGCCTCATACTTAACAGGACAAAATTTGGAAGGAATATTTATGCGGTAGGAGATAACAAGCAGGCCGCGTCTTATTCAGGCATTAATTCCAGAAGAGTGACCATGACAGTATTTGTGATTATGGGAATCTTTGCATCCTGCGCAGGTATTCTGAGTTCTGCCCGTACCTTCTCGGCACAGTTTAATGTAGGAGAAGGTTCGGAGATGGATGCCATATCAGCCGTTGTACTGGGAGGTACCAGTATGAGCGGAGGTGTTGGGCGCCTCAGCGGGACCATTATTGGCTGTATTGTAATCGGAGTATTGAACAATGGAATGAATATCCTTGGAATTGATTCCTCCTGGCAGTATGTGGTAAAGGGTGTAGTGGTCCTCATAGCTGTATTTATTGACTATATCAAGAAGATGAAAGATTAATCTTTCGCCGGAAAGGATGAAATATGTCAGTTATTCTGGGAATTGATTTGGGGACATCAAGCGTGAAAGCCATGCTTTTAGACAGCGTCAAAGGGGTTATCTCGGTAGAGAGCAGCCCTTATGAAGTATCTATACCATTTGAAGGGTATGCGGAGCAGAATCCGGAGACATGGTGGCTGGAGACAAAACAGGTACTGGGGCGTTTGAGAGATAAAAATGAACAGGAATTCAACGAGATTCAGGCAGTGGGTTTTTCAGGTCAGATGCATGGAATCGTGGTGGCAGACTGTGAGGGAAAGCCTCTTAGGCCAGCTATTCTATGGCTGGACCAGCGTTCCAGAAAAGAACTGGAGTCCATTAACAGCGTGCTGGATTTCAGGGAAATGGGAGAGATATTTAGAAACAGGGCATTTACCGGATTTGCTTTCCCGTCCCTTATGTGGCTGAAAGAGCATGAGCCGGAAGTGCTGCTAAAAGCCGGGGCAGTCCTGATGCCAAAGGATTATATCCGATTCAGGATGACGGGCAATCTGGCGTCGGATGTGACGGATGCTTCAGCTACCGCATTGTTTGACACAGCTAAAAGAGACTGGGCTTTTGGTATCATTAAAAAGTTTGGACTTCCCGAGAAGATATTTCCTGTCTGCAAAGAGTCCATGGAGGTGGCAGGGACAGTTACCAGACAGTGCCATGAAGAATGCGGACTTAAGGAAGGAATTCCGGTTGTATATGGCAGCGGGGACCAGATGGCCCAGAGCATTGGAAATGGAGTATTCAGGGAAGGTGAGGTCATCTCAAATATAGGTACCGGGGGCCAGATATCCGCTTATATAAAGGAAGCAAAATATGACAGAGAGCTGAGGACCCATACCTTTTGCCATGCCTTGGATAAGGCATACACTATATACGGAGCTACTCTTTGCAGCGGAATGTCCTTAAATTGGCTGAAAAATAAAGTGCTGGGCATAGAGGATTTCAACAGCATGAGCCACATGGCCCAGGAGATAGATCCGGGCTGCAGAGGTCTGATATTTCTCCCATATCTGTCCGGAGAGAGGACACCGCATATGAATCCCAGTGCAAAAGGAATGTTTTTTGGTCTCAGTTTATGTCAGGACAGACGTTATCTGACCCGGGCCGTCATGGAAGGAGTGACGTTTAGTCTGAGAGATTCGCTGACTATTTTTGAGGAGCTGGGGATCCAGTGCGAAACTGTCATTGCTTCAGGAGGCGGTTCCCACAGTGATGTATGGCTGCAGATACAGGCGGATGTATTCAATAAAAAGGTAAAGGTTTGTGAAGTGGATGAACAGGCCTGTCTGGGTGCCTGTATTCTGGCAGGAACCGGGTGCGGGATATTTAACAGTATAGAGGAAGCTGCCCGCAGGTTTGTTAGTTTTCGTGAAAAGGTGTATGAGCCCATTCCAGAGCATGTGGGTCTTTATGAAAAACAGTACAGGGTCTTCCGGGAACTGTATGTAGCCAATGAGCGGTTTATGATTTAATACAGATGGATTCCGGAATCATAAGGAGAATACATATGGGAAGAGAAAAGATATTACTGGACACGGATATCGGTACAGAGGTGGATGATGCCATTACCCTGGCATATCTGCTGGCTAATCCGGATGCGGAAATCATGGGAATCACCACCGTTACCGGAGAGGCGGCAGAACGGGCAAGGCTGGCAAGCGTACTGTGCCGCATAGCGGGGAGGGAAGACATACCTATTTATCCGGGATGTGAAAATCCTATTTTTGTTCCCCAGATTGAGTTGTATGCACCGCAGAAAAAGGTACTTGGCAGATGGGAACATCAAAAGGAATTTCCGGCTAACCGTGCGGTTGCGTTCATGCAGGATGTAATACGAAGGAATCCAGGGGAGATTACATTGGTATGTATTGCCCCTCTCACCAATGTGGGGCTGCTTTTTGCAATGGACCCTGAAATTGCTTCCTTGTTAAAACGTATTGTGCTTATGTGCGGCTCGCCTACATATACCAGATACGATAATACAGGCGAGACCATGAGCGCTATGGAAAAGAGTGATGTTATTGTTTTGGGAAGTAAGGGAGTTATTGAAAATAACGCACTTATCGACCCTCACGCGACAAAGATTGTATATGGGGCAGATGTGCGGGAACACATTACCTGCGGTTTGAATGTGACCAGCCAGTTAATTATGAAGCCGGAGGAAGCGGAAGGTTTGTTCCGCCACCCGATTCTGGAACCAGTATTAGATATAGCCAGAGAGTGGTTTAAGGATGAAGAGAGAGTCACATTCCATGACCCGCTGGCAGCAGTTTCCCTGTTTCACGATGATGTGTGTTTATTTGAACAGGGGGACTTATTCATAGAAACAGACAGCTCTTTGCTTTCAGGATTCACTTACTGGAAGAAAAAGAGCGATGGGCGTCATAGAGTAGCCATGAAGGTTAATAAAGAGAAGTTTTTTGAACATTTGTTTGAGGTATTTTAAAGAGGAGGTAGCTGGGATGAAATATGGTATTTATTTTGCTTATTGGACGAAGGAATGGTTTGCTGATTATAAGAAGTATATGGATAAGGTGTCTGCTTTGGGGTTTGATGTCCTGGAAATTTCCTGTGCAGCCCTCAGAGATGTATACACAACCAAGGAACAGCTGATTGAGCTACGTGAATACGCCAAAGAAAAAGGGCTTGTTCTAACAGCTGGTTATGGACCTACTAAAGCAGAAAATCTGTGTTCAGAAGACCCGGAGGCAGTGAGACGGGCTATGACATTCTTCAAGGACCTGCTTCCAAAGCTGCAGTTAATGGATATCCATATCCTGGGAGGGGGATTATATTCCTACTGGCCCGTGGATTTTACCATTAATAATGACAAGCAGGGAGACCGGGCCAGGGCTGTCAGGAATCTGAGGGAATTGTCCAAAACAGCGGAGGAATGTGACGTGGTGCTTGGAATGGAGGTACTGAACCGCTATGAGGGGTATATTCTTAATACCTGTGAAGAGGCAATTGATTTTGTCGATGAGATTGGAAGCAGCCATGTAAAAATCATGCTGGATACTTTCCATATGAATATTGAAGAGACAAATATGGCTGATGCAATCCGCAAGGCGGGAGACAGGCTGGGACATCTCCATCTGGGAGAACAGAACCGCCTGGTGCCGGGAAAAGGCAGCCTGCCATGGGCTGAGATAGGGCAGGCGCTCCGTGATATTAACTATCAGGGAGCCGCTGTCATGGAACCTTTTGTCATGCAGGGAGGGACCATCGGTTCTGAGATAAAGGTATGGAGAGACATGGTGCCGGATCTTTCTGAGGAAGCACTGGACAGGGATGCAAAGGGTGCGCTGGAATTCTGCAGGCATGTGTTTGGTATCTAAACGGCTGTTTCGCAACAATTACAGTATTAACGAATTTTTCCTGTCCAGATACTCATTCAGATATCCCGTAAAGAGAGCCATGTTCTCCAGCGATATCCTGGAAGGGGTATTATGTTTCAGCATATAGAGGGTACGCCGGGGAGGAGCCGGTGACAGGGGCAGTATCCGGACAGGGTACTGCTTTTTTAGTCCCATGGCCGTGGTGGAGGGCATGATGGTCCAGTAATCCCTGGCTTCCAGGAAATCATTCAATATGGAAATACTGGTGGCTGTCACCAGGGGTCGGGAGCCGGATCTGATATACCGGTCGTGCCACAGCTTAAACTGGGGACCCCATCCGATGTTGCTGTTGGCGGAGGAGCCGGTAAAAAGCTCCCTGTCAGGAGGGAGGACGGACGGATGAACCGGTTGAGCAGGGCAATCCTCTGCCGGTATCAGACCGGAGCCTTCCGGAACCACAAGCACCATGTCATCCTCTGAGAGAGGGGTCACATTTACATGGGGGGTGCTGATGTCATAGAGGGCAAATCCCACATCAGCCTGTTTGCTGCTTACAAGGGAGTAAATCATGTCCGCGGGATAGCATTTGATATCCAGGGAAAAACCGTGCAGGGATATGAGTTCCCTGTAAAACGGCGTCAGATTATAGTCCAGAAAGCTGTCCACTGTGGCAATGGTCAGGAAGGGGGAATCGCTCATTCCCCCTATCTGGTCCGCTTCATTCCAAAGGGCCAGCATCTGGGACGCGATATGGGAAAAGGCAAGTCCCCTGGATGTGGGCAGGGCGGACTTGACTCCCTTTCTGCGCTCAAAAAGCGGGTAGCCCAGCTCTTCCTCCATGGCTCTCAGCCGAGATCCGGCAGTGGATGGTGAGAGGTAGAGCTGTTCGGCTGCCTTTATTAGATTATTTTCTTCCAGTATGGTCATAAAAAGCTGTAAATCATCCCGGTTCAAGGCAAAATCCCCCTTTATCAGATATCCAGCATGGAAATATACTGCGCATGTTCCAGAATGAAATTTTTCCGGGGCTCCACTTCGTCTCCCATTAGGATGGAGAAGGTCTGGCAGGTTTCATGGTACATTTCCATGTCATTTATGGTTACGCGCAGGAGCGTGCGCCTGGAGGGGTCCATGGTGGTTTCCCAGAGCTGTCCGGCATCCATTTCTCCCAGCCCCTTGTAGCGCTGGATTTTGTAGGTGCCGTCCCGCCCGATGGCGTTTATGGTCTGCTCAAGCTCGCTGTCACTATAAGCATACCAGAGTTTCTTTCCTTTTTCTACCCGGTAAAGAGGGGGCTGGGCCAAAAATACGTGTCCCTCCTCGATCAGCTTCGGCATGAACCGAAAGAGGAAGGTCAGCAGAAGCGTGGTGATATGGGCGCCGTCCACATCCGCGTCAGTCATAAGGATGATTTTGTTGTACCGCAGGTTTTCAAGGGAAAATGTGTCCAGTATGCCTGTGCCGAAGGCGGAAATCATGGCCTTAATTTCCGCGTTGGCGCTGATTCTGTCCAGGGACGCCTTCTCCACATTGAGTATCTTGCCCCGGAGGGGGAGAACCGCCTGGTTTTCGCGGCTTCTGGCCAGCTTGGCTGATCCGCCTGCCGAGTCGCCTTCCACGATGAACAGCTCACATTCTCCGGGATTTTTGCTGGAACAGTCCGCCAGCTTGCCGGGAAGGGAGAGTCCGGACAGCGCGGTTTTGCGGCGGGCCATTTCCCTGGCGGTTCTGGCAGCGGTTCTGGCCTCCCTGGCTAACATGGCCTTGTCGCATATGGCCTTTGCCGCCGCGGGATTCTGTTCCAGGAACAGCGTGAGACGTGTATACACCATCTGCTCCACCACCGGACGCACATGGCTGCTTCCCAGTTTTTGCTTTGTCTGGCCTTCAAACTGGGCGTCCTGGAGACGTACACTTAAGACCGCGGTCAGACCCTCGGAGAGCTCGTCCCGGCTCAGGGAGGAATCCGTGTCCTTTAAAAGCTTTGCGTTTCGGGCATAGTCATTGACTGCCCTGGACAGCGCCTGGCGGAAACCCGTCACATGGGTGCCGCCCTCTGGTGTGGAAATGTTATTGGCAAAGCTTAAGAGCTGCTCGCTGTAGGAGGAGTTGTGCACAAGGGCAAATTCCGCCTGCACCTTATCTGTCTCATGGCGGCCGGAAATGATTCCTGTATAAAGGGGTTCACCGTCCTGCTCCAGCCAGGATACAAAGTCCTTAAGCCCGTTCTGGAAACAGAAGGTACGGGACCAGGCGGTCACCGGACAGGTTGCCTCGCCGGCCGGGTCCCTCCGCAAATCGTACAGGGATATCTCCAGACCCTGTGTCAGGAACGCTGTCTCCCGGAGCCGTTCCTCCAGAATACTCCTGTCCCAGGCAATGGAAGGGAAAATGTCCTGGTCCGGCATAAAGGTCACCGTGGTGCCGTGGGTCCCCTGACTGCACGGACCCAGTTGTTTTACAGGGGCTGCAGGTATGCCGCGTTCATAAGACTGGGCGTAGGAAAAGCCGTCCTGGTCCACCTGCACATGCAGATGGGAGGACAGCGCATTGACTACAGAAGCCCCCACACCGTGAAGGCCTCCTGAAACCTTATAGTTGCTGTCGTCGAACTTTCCGCCGGCATGGAGAACTGTAAATACCACCTGGATGGCGGACAGTCCTGTTTTTGTCTGGATTCCCGCCGGAATCCCCCTGCCGTTGTCGCGGACCGTTACAGAGCCGTCCTTGTTCAGGTATACCTGAATCAGGGTGCAGTGGCCTGCCAGAGCTTCATCCACGGCATTGTCCACGATTTCATATACCATGTGGTGAAGCCCCTGTGAGGACGTGCTGCCGATGTACATGCTGGGGCGCTTGCGCACTGCTTCCAACCCCTCCAGTATCTGTATCTGGGCAGCGCCGTAGTCTTCTGTTACCGGGGATAAGGCTGATGTCTGATTCATAAGGCAATTCTCCTGAAATTAGTTAGAATATTGCCATTATATCAGAAAGAGTAAGGGAAACATTGGTTGATTTCCTGGGATTATATGGCGGGAAAATCCTGTTTCTTATTGATTCTTTTTTTTTTTATTCTTTTTCTATTTATCCTTTTCCGCCTCCAGCCACTCTATGGCCGCCTCATACTGCTCCCTGGTAAAGGTTATCTTCCCCTTGCATATGGAAAAGAATCCCTCCTCCTTTAGCTGGCGTATGGTACGGTTGAGGGTTTTTACGTTGACGCCGATTTCTTCCTGCAGCATCTGCCGGGTGCGCAGCACAGTGACGGATGCCGGGGCGCGGGATGTCCCCATGCCACGGGACGACCCCATGCCGCGGGAGGATTCCATGCCGTTTTGGCGTCCATACTTTACCATATAATCCAACAGAAGATAGGAGGGTGGGTAGAACAGCTTGGCCCCGTTATTGTAAGAGGAACGGTAAAGCTTGAAGGCGGTGTGGCGGGCAGCCAGGTTCAGTATGTTTATGTCGGATGCCAGCCAGCGCTCGGCATCCCTGCGGCTTATGTAGGCCACCACGTTGTCGGTCACGGCCTCGATGGTCACCGAGGTGTGGCTCATTCCGGCCAGAATGGTGACCTCCCCGATAAAGTCAATGGCTTTATTGCTCTCAATCATATAGACATTTCCATTTTCAAATTCATTGATGACCCGGTTTTCACCTTTTGCAACAATTCCAAAATACCCTAATTCCATATTTTTCTGGTGAATGATGGAGCCCGCCGCATGGGTCCTTACGGTGCAGCGGCTGCGGATGTCCTCGGGCATGTTCTTTGTATATTCTTTCAGGGCGGGCGCGGCCGCTTCCAATTCTGTCAGTGTCATTTGTATTCCCCGCTTTATTCAGTCATTTATTGTAAGTATATCATTTTATATTTCTTAAAATCAATGTATTTTCTTGTTAAAAGTGCTCATTTGTCCTTTTTTAATCTTGGGAATTTGTCTAAAATATTCAATACAAGGTGATTGTAACAGCCGGCCGGGGTGAAAATAAATAAAATATGGCCGGCTGGAAAGGAGGGGCTCTTATGAGCGGCAAAAAAGAAACATATGTGTATGGTTCCCTTAAGGAACGGTTTGCACTGGAATGGAAGATTTACGCCCTGGCATTTGGATTCATCCTCATAGCGGATAATATCGGCCAGATTAAGATTCCGGTGGGGAAAGGAATGTTTATCCTGTTCCCGATTTTTTATGCAATTATTCTGGGGGTATTAAGCGGGCCGCAGGTGCTTAAAATCGTGGATAACAGGCATGTGAAGGCGGCTTCCAAACTGGTGGTGGTGGGTATTTGTCCCTTTATCGCCAAACTGGGGATTACGGCAGGGGCAAACATCGACACCATTCTTCAGTCCGGTCCGGTCCTTCTGCTTCATGGTTTTGGAAATCTTTTGGGGCCGCTCCTGGCACTGCCTGTTGCAATCCTGCTGGGCATGAAACGGGAGGCCATCGGTTCCTGTCATTCCATCAACAGGGAGTACCACATGGCGCTGATTAACAACATCTACGGACCTGACTCGGCAGAGGCCAGAGGAAGCCTTTCCATCTACATCGTAGGCGGTATGGTAGGTACCATCTACTTCGGTCTCATGGCATCTGTGGTGGGAATGACAGGATGGTTCCATCCACAGGCTCTGGGACTTGGCTCCGGTGTAGGAGCGGGAATTATGATGGCAAGCTCAAGCGCCAGCCTGTGCGCTATTTATCCGGAATGGACCGATACCATTTCAGCCATGGCCAGCGTGGGTGAAACCATTGCCGGAATCACGGGCATGTATATTACCATGTTTATCGCCATACCCATGACGGACAAATTATATACGATTCTGGAACCCAAGCTGGGACGGTTTGCTTTAAAGAACAAAGAGGGCAGGGATATTAAGGAGGAGACGGTATGAGATACATAGAATGGCTTGTGTTGTTTGTATTGGCGGCATGCGGAACCGGTCTTGCCAATCTGATTGGCTATGGGGTGGGAATCACGGATTCCATTCCCGGACTGGCAGTACTTATTGTGATATCCATGGCAGCGGTGGTACTCACTAAGGTGCTTCCGCTGAAGCTTCCCATCGTGGCTTACTGCTCCATCATAGGGCTGCTTTCCGCGTCCCCTATTTCACCGGTAAGGGATTTTGTGATACAGGCAGCCTCCAACATTAATTTTACGGCCCCCTTTACCATGGTTGGAGCGTTTGCAGGCCTGGCCATCAGCGACCAGTTAAAGACGTTCATCAGCCAGGGCTGGAAGATACTGATAGTGGGGATTTTCGTTATGACAGGAACCTTTCTTGGCTCCTGCCTCTGGGACCAGATGCTTCTCAGCCTGGCAGGCGTTATCTGATAGCGTGAAGAGATGACGGCGGGGAGTGAGATATCTGGCAGGCCGTCCGATTGAAAAAGGAGAAGATAAGATGCAGACATGTGATTTGTTAATAAAAGATGGTTCCCTGTTGATAAAGTATGACCAATTGGAGGAACATGTGGATATGGCGGTTTCCGGGGGAAGGATTCTGGAGACCGGTAAGGAGCTGTGGAAAAAATATCAGGCCGTTGAGACAATAAACGGAAAAGGAAAGCTGTTTATGCCCGGTCTTATTGACAGCCATATGCACACGGGACAGCAGCTGCTAAAAGGGCTGGTGCTGGATGCAAAGCCCATAATCTGGACCAGAATCATGCTTCCCTTTGAGAGCACGCTGACTCCGGATAAAATGCGTCTCTGCGCCCAGGCAGCTGCTCTGGAGATGATAAAATGCGGTACGGCAGGATTCATCGACGCGGGCAGCTACCATATGGAGACAGCGGCTTCTGTCTACGAGGAAAGCGGCCTTCGCGGCGCACTGTCCTATTCCACCATGGATGAGGAGGGGCTGCCGGAGTCCATAGCCATGGACGCGGAGGAAGCGTTAAAGCGTACGGATTCCCTCTATGACAGGTTCCACGGAAAGGGAAACCTTAAGGTGTATTACTCTCTCCGGGCACTGAATTCCTGTTCCAGCCGTCTTGTGGAGCTGGAAGCTATGCGGGCCAGGGAACGGGGCACCATGCTTCAGGCCCATATGAACGAGTACATGGGGGAAATCAACGGTATCGTGGACCGGGAGGGAATGCGGCCCTATGAGTATCTGGAGAAAATGCATGTGCTGGGAAGCAATTTCCTGGGCGCCCACAGCCTGATACTTTCCGAGCAGGAAAAATCCCTGGTGATGGAGCGGGGCGTAAAGACCTGCCACTGTCCCTTCAGCAACTGCGGCAAAGCAGTGCCGGATACGCCGCAGCTTCTGGAAATGGGAATTCCAGTGGGCCTGGGTTCGGACGGAGCGGCCCACGGCGGCTTAAGCCTCTGGAATGAGATGAAGATATTCCGCTCTGTCATGAATATATACCACGGCGTTCCCAACGGAAATCCCAAGGTGATGCCGGCTGAGACTATTTTAAAGATTGTGCTGGAAGGCGGGGCCGCAGCCCTTAACGAGGAAGGAAGCCTGGGCCGTCTGGAAGCCGGATACAAGGCGGATATCATCAGCATTAACATGGACCAGCCCCATTTGTGCCCCACCGGAAACAAGATTCACACACTGTTTGAATGTGTAAATGCAGGCGATGTGGAGGATATGATAGTGGGAGGCCGGATTCTCATGAAGAACAGGGAGGTCCTGTCTCTGGACGAGGAGCGTATTATGTACGAATCCCGGAAGTATATGGAAGAAAATGCAGATACATTTTAAATGATTCTATAAAGATATAGCAAGGAGGAAAACTGGTTCATGGTGTTCTGGATGATTGTTATGGCAGCGAACCTGGTAGTTGGCGCGTTTGTAGGACTTACGGGGGTGGCAGGCTTTCTGCTTCCCATCGTGTATACAGGTCCTCTGGGAATGGGGGTGACGGAGGGGCTGGCGCTGAGCTTTGCAGCATTCATTGTGTCGGGGGCCCTGGGATCCGTCAATTATAACAAGGCGGGAAACCTGGATATCCCATTCGGCATCCGCCTCAGTCTGGGAAGCCTTGCAGGCGCTGTCCTGGGAGTGAAATTGAATCTCATCATTCCGGAATCCACGGTAAAGGTTATCCTGTACGTGGTGGTCCTTCTCTCCGGTATTTCCATCCTGCTCCGCAAGGATAAGAGCCAGGAGGAAGGCGGCAGGGCATATGTCATCTCAGATCACCTGGCAGCCACACTGATTCTGGGATTTGTCACAGGAGCCGTGTGCTCCCTGTCAGGCGCCGGGGGACCGGTGCTGGTCATGCCCCTTTTGGTGGTTCTGGGAATCGGCATCAGGACCGCGGTGGGAGTGGCCCTCTTTAACTCTGTGTTCATCGGCATACCTGCCTGCATCGGATACATGATGCAGTGCTCCGTCAAGGATCTTCTGCCTGTTATGGCGGCGGCCCTTGTGTTCCACGGCATAGGAGTTGTATACGGAAGCAGGAATGCGGTTAAAATCAACCAGATTCTTCTGAAAAAAGGCATTGCTGTATTTTCTATATTGATAGCTATATGGAAGCTGGCCCTCTAAAGAGGCAGGAAAATGGAAAAGAGGACGGATTTATCATGAATAATATAGTAGGTAAAGGCGTTACCCGTGTTGACGCTTACGCAAAAGTCACAGGAGAGGCAAAGTACACATCGGATCTGGAACCAAGGGACTGCCTGTGCGCCAGGGTGGTCCATTCCACCATTGCCAATGGGCTTGTTAAGAGGTTTGACCTTGAGGATGCCCTTAAGGTGCCGGGCGTTGTGAAAATCGTCACCTGTTTTGATGTGCCGGATTACCAGTTTCCCACAGCCGGTCATCCGTGGAGTGTGGAGGCCGCCCACCAGGATATCGGGGACAGAAAGCTTCTGAACCGGCGCGTCAGGCTCTATGGGGATGACATTGCTGCCGTTATTGCCTCGGATGATGTGGCCTGCCAGCAGGCGGCCCGACTCATAAAGGTGGAATATGAGGAATACAAACCAATGGTCACAGTGGAACAGGCCATGGCAGAGGATGCCACGCCTCTCCACCCTGATCTGAGAAAGGACAATGTAATTGTCCATTCCCATCTCACCATGGGGCCAGAGGATTTTACCTTTGAGGAAGGGCTCAGGGAGGCTGAGGAGAAGTACGGAAAGGAGAATCTGGTGGTCCTGGAACGGGAGTACCACACCCCGCGTATTTCCCACTGCCATATTGAACTGCCGGTATCCTGGGCTTATCAGGAGCCGGGGGGCAAGATAACAGTTACGTCCTCCACGCAGATTCCCCATATTGTGCGCCGCGTCATTTCCCAGGCATTGGGACTGCCGGTTGGAAAGATAAGAGTCATCAAGCCCTACATCGGCGGCGGCTTCGGCAACAAACAGGATGTGCTCTATGAGCCCTTAAATGCCTATCTGACCACAGTGGTGGGAGGGCGTCCGGTCCGCCTGGAAATCAGCAGGGAGGAAACCATTTACGGCACCAGGACCCGCCATGCCATTGACGGGAAATGCAGGGCCCTGGCCACAAAAGACGGAAAAATGCTTGCCAGGAAGCTGGAAGCCTATGCCAACAACGGCGGTTATGCGTCCCACGGCCACGCCATCTGCGCCAACTGCGGCAATGTATTCAAGGATATTTACCAGGACCGGCTGGGGGCTGAGATTGACTGCTACACGGTATGGACCTCCACTGCCACTGCGGGAGCCATGAGGGGATACGGTATTCCCCAGGCAGCCTTTTTATCGGAATGCCTTACAGACGATGTGTGCCGGGCAATCGGCGCAGACCCCCTGGCTTTCCGCATGGAAAACTGCATGGGAGAGGGATTCGTGGACCCTGCCAACGGCATTACCTTCCATTCCTACGGCCTTAAGAAGTGTATGGAGGAAGGGGCGAAGTACATTGGATGGGAGGAGAAACGCAGGGCTTATGCCAACCAGACAGGCCCCGTGAGAAGGGGAGTTGGAATGGCTATCTTCTGTTATAAGACAGGGGTATATCCCATTTCACTGGAGACTGCCTCCGCCAGGATGATACTGAATCAGGACGGCTCCATGCAGCTTCAGCTGGGAGCCACGGAAATAGGACAGGGTGCTGACACTGCATTCAGCCAGATGGCAGCTGAGACAACCGGCATTTCCCTGGAAAAAGTGTATATTGTATCCACACAGGACACAGATACAGCCCCATTTGACACAGGGGCGTATGCATCCCGCCAGACCTATGTGACCGGTATGGCTGTCAAGAAATGCGCGCAGCAGCTGAAGGCCAGGATTCTGGATTATGCCGGGTTTATGCTGGGAGGCCGCCCGGCAGAAGAGATGGACGTGGCTCACGATCACATTGTGGAGAAGGCCACGGGAAAAGAGCTTCTTGACATGGAAACCCTGGCTCTTACCGCCTTTTACTCCCTGGAGCGCTCTGAGCACATCACTGCGGAGGTCACCAACCAATGCAGGGACAATTCATTTTCCTCCGGCTGCTGTTTTGTGGAGGTGGAAGTGGATATGCCCCTGGGACAGGTGACGGTAAAGGATATTGTAAATGTCCATGACTCCGGAATGCTGATCAACCCTGAGCTGGCAGAGGCGCAGGTGCACGGCGGCATGTCCATGGGCCTGGGATACGGCCTGTCCGAGGAATTCTTATATAATGACGCCGGCAGGCCTCTCAATGATAATCTGCTGGATTATAAGATTCCCACAGCCATGGATACGCCGGACCTTCGTGTGAAGTTTATCCAGCTTGAGGACCCCACCGGCCCTTACGGAAATAAGTCCCTGGGAGAACCGCCGGCCATCCCGGTGGCGCCGGCCCTGCGCAATGCAGTGCTCCATGCCACAGGCGTTGCCATGGATACCATACCCATGACGCCACAGAGGCTCATAGAGACATTTCAGGCAAAGGGTTTGATATAGAGCTGTAATGGCTGATGTAAAACAGCAGGTCAGGTAAGTATAAAGGAGAGTCATCATGTTTGATATAAAGTCATTTTACGAAGCAGATTCGGTGGAGGACGCCATTGCCGCCCTCACCGCAGACCCTCAGTCCCAGGTCATCAGCGGGGGGACGGATGTGCTCATACGCGTCAGGGAGGGAAAGGATGCAGGCAGGGGCCTGGTATCCATCCACAATATCCCGGAGTTAAAAGGCGTCAGCCTGGAGGAGGACGGGACCATCATCATCCGGCCTGCAACTTCCTTTTCCCATATAACCAATGACCCCATTATAAAGAAACACCTCAGCATGCTGGGGGAGGCAGTGGACCAGGTGGGAGGACCTCAGGTGAGAAATACGGCCACCATCGGAGGGAATATCTGCAATGGGGCCACCTCTGCGGACTCTGCCTCCACCATGTGCGCCCTGAATGCTACAGTGGTGTTAAAAGGGCCGGAGGGAGTACGGGAAGTGCCGGTTACAGAATTCTATACAGGTCCCGGACGTACGGTCAGGAAGCAGAATGAGGTCTGTACGGCATTTAAGATTACCAGGGAAAACTATGAGGGATGGGAAGGCCATTATATTAAATACGGAAAACGCAGGGCCATGGAAATTGCAACACTGGGATGTGCGGTGAGGGTAAAGCTGTCGCCTGATAAAACAGTGCTGGAAGACGTACGTCTGGCTTACGGCGTGGCGGCCCCCACTCCGGTGCGCTGTTACGAGGCGGAAGAAGCCCTTCGCGGGAAACAGGTGTCAGATGCGACCATATATGACCTGTTTGCAGATAAAGCCCTGTCCCAGGTAAATCCCCGCACATCCTGGAGGGCCAGCCGGGAATTCCGCCTGCAGCTCATCGGGGAGCTGGCCAGGCGCGCTCTTAAAACATCCATCACACTGGCAGGAGGTAAGGCAGATGCTTAAAGTAATCAAGCTGAAAATTAACGGAAAGGAACAGGAGACTGCTGTGGATGACAGGGAATCTCTTCTGGATACCCTTCGCCGCCTGGGCTTCACATCCGTAAAAAAGGGTTGCGAGGTTGGGGAGTGCGGGGCCTGTACGGTCCTTGTAAATGGAGAGGCCATTGATTCCTGCATCTATCTGTCCATGTGGGCGGACGGCAAAAGTATCATGACCGTGGAGGGCTTAAAGGGTCCCAACGGCGAGCTGAGCCCCATCCAGAAAGCCTTCATAGAAGAGGCGGCCGTGCAGTGCGGATTCTGCACCCCCGGTCTTATTATGTCGGCCGTGGAGATTGTAGGCACAGGAAAGAAGTACAACCGGGAGGAGCTGAAAAAGCTGATATCCGGGCATCTCTGCCGCTGTACCGGCTATGAGAACATACTCAACGCCATGGAGCGCATTGTGGATGAGACATACAGGGTAGTAGGAGAATAAGGGGAGTGGGAGAATAGGAAGCTGCTGCTGCAAAAAGGGTAGTGTGCAGATTTGTCTGATTGTCGTGAAAAAACTGAAAATTTATACAGTATATACGAAAAAGACTATTAAAATTTAAATATTAATAAAAAAGTATTGACAAATGACCTCCTTTTGAGTATACTAAAACTATCAAAAAGAACGAAATCTAAAAAAGGAGGTACAGACCACCGGAAAGTGATTTTTCGTTTTCCATATAATCAAATGATTATTATAGAAAACAGAGAATAAGGAATCTGCCTGATGAAATGTTCAAAAGGAAACTGATACAATACGAGTCCCGTTATATTTTCAAATACTGAGTAGATGATCAAGGAACGGGAACATTTATAATGATATGACGAGAAAGTATCATTAAAATGTACTTGATAATGAAAGGTGAAAATAAACAGACCGTATAAGTAAAGGAAATCCAAAAGAACAGAGTAAAGAGAGCAGAAAAACAAAAAACAGGTATCGAGGAGGAGAAATCTGAATCGGTACTTGTTTTTTAGTGGAATAAAAGCGGTGGCGCACAGAATATAGGGCCTGCTTCCCATATGGGAATCCTGAGTATCGTTACAGGCCGGAGCCGGATGGCTTTCAGATAATGAAAACCATCCGGCTTTTTTTGTCCTTTTGGCCAGGCTGTGATCCGGGTATCTCAATCATTCCAATATATTGTAAATTTAAGGGAATACAGATGTAAAATTGCACAGAAAAGTTTGCCTGTATTTAGCAAGATTTAACGATTCTATGGGTGAATGTAAAATTGGGATTTATAAATATAATAAATCATGCTACATTTTAGATAACTTGTTAAACAAGTTAAGTAACATATACACACTAAAATAAAATAGGTATAAAACGGAGGGGAACATGATGAAGAAAAGAATCAGACAGTGGGCAGCATTATGTGCGGCAGTTGGCATTGCAGGCAGTGCAGTGATGGGATGCGGTTCGTCTGCACCGAAGCCAGACGCAGGGAGCGGGCAGACTTCCCGGGAAGCAGCAGATGGGACCGGAACTGGTTCCGGGGGAGGAGCACACATAGGAATCATTTTCACAGAGGCAGGACTGGGAGGCAATTCCTTTAACGACCTGGCCCTGGAGGGTGTTAAAAAGGCTGCCGCTGATTACGGAATCACTTACGATGAGGTGGAGCCAAAGTCTGTGTCAGATGAGGAAATCATCCAGGATGAGATGGCTGCGTCCGGGGACTATGATTTAATTATCTGCGTGGGGGCAGAACAGGTGGATGCCCTGACCAATGTGGCTTCCACGTATCCGGAACAGCGGTTCGCCCTCTTGGATGCCACTTCTGATCTTCCCAATGTAGCCTCCTATTCCTGTAAGGAGCAGGAGGGGGCGTTTCTGGCAGGCGCCCTGGCAGCCCTGGCAAAGCAGGAAAAGACAGATGACAAGCTGGGAGACGGAAAGACCATCGGATTCATCGGCGGTGTGGATAATCCCCTTATCAACCGCTTCGCAGCAGGATACAAAGCAGGGGCTGAGTATATTGAACCGGAAATGAAGGTGCTTGTAGATTACGCGGGCGGCTTCAATGACCCCACCACTGCCAAGACCATTGCCAACACCTTTGTGGAAAAGGGAGCCGACGTAATCTTCCATGCAGCGGGTGCTTCGGGAATGGGCATGTTCCAGGCCGCCGAGGAAAAAGGCTTTGCTGCCATCGGCGTGAACTTAAACCAGAACAGCATCGCTCCGGACTATATTATGGCCAGTATGCTTAAAAAGCTGGATTCCTGCGCATACCACGCCATTGCCAGCATTGTGGAGGACACCTACACAGGGGAGAACCAGATGCTGGGCCTTAGCGACGGAGGCGTGGATGTGACGGTGGAGGGAAGCAATATCAAGGTTTCCGATGATATTCTGGCCAGACTGGACGAGCTGAAGCAGAAAATTATATCAGGAGAGATTCAGGTTCCCTCTGAGCTTAATTAAGATAGGCCGGATAAATAGAGGAGGAAGATATGGACGCAATCAGAATGATTGGAATCGTCAAATGTTTTGGGCCGGTACGCGCCAATGACGGGATTGCTCTCATCGTGGGACAGCAGGAAATCCACTGCCTCCTGGGTGAGAACGGAACTGGTAAGAGCACTCTGATGAACATTCTCTTCGGGCTGTACCATCCGGATGCGGGAGAGATATTCATCAATGAAAAAAAGGCCGCCATAGCCAATCCCAACGATGCCTATGCCCTGGGAATCGGAATGGTTCATCAGCATTTTATGCTGGTGAATCAGCTGACGGTTCTTGAAAACATTATTTTGGGAAAGGAATCCGGAGGATTGTTCCTCAACCGGAAGGAAAGCCGGAAAAAGGTGGAGGAGCTGGTGGAACGGTTCGGATTCAGGATTGACCTTCAGGAGAAGGTGGTGAACCTGTCCGTAGGCATGAAGCAGAGGGTGGAGATACTTAAGACCCTGTACCGCGGAGCGGATATCATTATCCTGGATGAGCCCACCGCGGTTCTCACGCCCCAGGAGGTGGACGAGCTGTTTAAGATTCTGCGCCAGCTAAAGGAAAACGGCAAGACCATCATATTCATCACCCATAAGCTGAATGAGACCATGTCCCTGTCTGACCGCATTACAGTCATCAGGAAGGGGAAGGTGGTGTTCCGGTGCGACACCAGCTCCACCAATGAGAAGGAGCTGGCCACCCAGATGGTGGGCAGGCAGGTGGAGAACATCGTGGCAAAGAGGGGACAGAAAACCGGCCAGGCCGTTCTGGAGCTGAAAGGTGTGCGCCTTCATGAGAGGGCCGGGGAAACCGTCAGTCTGAAGGTCCGTGCCGGAGAAATCCTGGGCATTGCCGGGGTGGATGGCAACGGGCAGCAGGAGCTGGAGGAAATGATCGTGGGAAACCGCAGGGTCAGGGAAGGCGAAATTTTTATAAATGGAATTCCGGTCCAGAACATGGCTGTCAAGGACAGGAAGGCCATGGGCCTGGGATACATCCCATCGGACCGCCATAAGAATGCCATGATTCCCAGCTTTTCCATTACAGAGAATTTCCTGCTGGGCTATCAGGAAACGCCGGAGTATTGCAGGAAGGGTTTCATTGATTATGAGAGGCTGAGACAGGACGCAGAGAAACAGGTTGAGGAGTTTGAAATCAAGGTGGCCGGTGTGGACCAGGAGATAGGACAGCTTTCAGGCGGCAACCAGCAGAAGGTGATACTGGGAAGGGAAATCAGCCATGATCCCGGGCTGGTGGTGGTGGCCCAGCCTGTGAGAGGTCTGGATATCGGAGCCATTGAGAGGGTGCATAAGACACTTCTTCAGTTAAAGGAGCAGGGAAAGGCAATCCTGCTTATATCGGCAGAGCTTTCAGAGGTCATGAACCTGAGCGACCGCATCGCTGTATTCTACGAGGGAGAGGTCAGCGCCCAGTTTGACAACGGGGAGTATACAAAGGAAGAAATCGGACTGTTCATGGCAGGAAAAAAACAGGAGGTGCGGGCTCATGAAATGGAACAGCAATAAGAACGCCCAGGCAGACGGAGGTGACCGGACAGGTGAGAAAGCCCGGACCGTTGGAAAAATCCGCGGCGGCAGGCACACAGCGGAAATAGGAAAATCCCTGGCATCCATAGGGCTTGCGCTTCTGATAGGAGCCCTTTTTATCCTCCTGGCAGGGGAATCCCCTGTTAAAGCCTACGGTTCCCTGATTCAGGGAGCTCTGGGCACACCGCAGTCCCTGGCCAATACAATCAGCAAGAGCATTCCGCTGGCCTTTACAGGCCTGGCCGTGGCCATGGGTTCCAGGTGCGGTATGTTGAATATCGGCGCAGAGGGCCAGCTTCACGCAGGAGCCATGGCCAGTGTCATCACCGCCCTTTACTTTAGCGCGCTCCCTGCTCCCCTGCTGCTTGTAATCAGTATCCTGGCAGGAATCGCGGCGGGTATGCTTGTGGGCAGCGTTCCCGGCATTTTTAAGGCCAGATTCAGCACCAATGAAGTAATCGTGGCCATTATGCTGAACTATATCTGTACTCTTTTTACATCCTATCTGGTAAACGGGCCCTTTAAGACAGAGGGTTCCACGGCCCAGACTGAGCTTATAGCCGAGGGAATCTGGTTCGGAAAGCTGGTGCCCAGGACCCAGCTCACCTATGCACTGTTCCTGCTGCTCTTTGTGGCGGCAGCCATGTACATATTCCTGTGGAAGACATCGGTGGGATACCAGCTGAGGGCAGTGGGAGCCAATCCCTCTGCCTCCGGAACAGCCGGAATCCGTGTCAACATGTTTCTGATTATGTCCATGACCATCAGCGGAGGAATCGCGGCCCTGGCGGGCATTACAGAGGTGTTTGGAAAATACCACCGCTTTATAGAGGGTTTTTCCCCATCCTTCGGCTTTACGGGAATCGCCGTGGCCATATTGGGAAGGAATCATCCGGCCGGTGTGCTTTTGACCGCATTGCTTTTCGGAATCATGGATATGGGGTCGCTGCGAATGAGCCGCGAGACCATGGTAAGCACCAACATGGTGACGGTAATACAGAGTCTGGTGATACTCCTGGTAGCGGCTCCGGAACTGATTAAGTGGAGCAGAAAGAGAGGATGACATATGGATATGATTAATAATTTTATCGGACTTACCCTTCAGCTTTCAGTGCCCATTATATTGGGGGCCCTGTGCGGCACCATCGCTGAGCGCGGGGGCATCATCCTCCTGGGTGTGGAGGGAATCATGCTCATCGGCGCGTTTGCCGGGGCAGCCGGTTCCTATGCAGCCGGATCAGCCATGGCCGGGGTGCTTCTGTCCGTGGTCCTGGGCGGTATGATTGGCTGGTTTTATGCCCTTTTCTGCCTGAAATGGAAGGCCCACCAGTCAGTGGTAGGCGTGGGCATCAATCTTTTTGCCAGCGGTATCACGGCCGTAATGTTAAAGGCAATCTGGCAGACAGAAGGAATGTCGGAATCCGTTCCCTCCATTTCCAATCTGACCATACCCAGCCTTTCTGGTATTCCGGTTATCGGGGCCTTGTTTAAAGACCAGTCCCCCTATCTCTATGCCATGTTCCTTATTGTAGCTGCGGTGTGGATTGTGTTTTATAAGACCAAGTTCGGACTCAGGTACCGGGCCATCGGAGACCAGCCCTACGCGGTTCAGACTGCCGGTGTGCAGGTGAACCGTTACCGTTACATTGCCATGATAGCCGCAGGAAGCATTGCAGGGCTGGCAGGTTCCTACCTGTCCATTTCCCAGAACAACCTGTTTGTGGCGGATATGACGGCAGGCAGGGGCTTTATGGGACTGGCAGCCAACATTTTCGGCGGATGGCAGCCCCTGGGCTCCATGGGAGCCGGAATGATATTTGCGGTGGCCCAGGCAGCCAGATTCTATCTGACGGATGCGTCTGTCCCGTCCCAGTTTGTCCAGATGCTGCCCTATGGGGTGACGCTGCTGGTACTGCTGTTTGTGGGAAAGAGGGTGAAAGGTCCGGAGGCACTTGGCAAATTGGTGGATTAGTTCTATACTAATCTATAGTGAGCTATAGTGAGGACTGCCCGCCGGGCGCGCGAAAGGAGCAAGCAGACCTGTGAAGGACAATGTGATAAATGAGAAGAATGTAAAGATACCGTTGTATGTGACTGCCTATGAAACCATCAGCCAATGGCTGAAAGAGGGAAAGTATAAGGCTGGGGATAAGCTGCCTGGAGAGAACATCCTGGCAGAACAGCTTGCAGTCAGCAGAGGCACATTGCGGCAGGCCATGCTGCTTCTTCAGGAGGATGGTTTAATCATAAACCATCAGGGAAAGGGCAACATTGTGCTTTCCAACCAGGATATGAGCAAAAGCGGGCTGGAGAAGGTGGGAAATCCCATTGTGGATTTCTGCAGCAGGCCCATTGATAAGGTGGTGACCGCCATAGGGTTCCAGCCGGCCACCCAAAAGCACCAGCAGGTGCTTAAGCTGCGGCCCTCCAGCGTGGTGGCGGTCATTGACATAACCTATTACTGCGGTGATACGCCGGCTGGCTTTGCCATGGTGTATATGCCTCATGAGGTACTTGACAACAGCGATGTGGACCTGGAGAATCCGGATACCGTTTACCAGTATTATACCGGGCTGCTGTCCGAAGGCGGCCTGTACAGCGATGCCAAAATCCGGCTGGGACAGGCCAGGGAGCGTCTGGCAAATATACTGAACATGCAGGAGGGAGACCCAATCCTGATTCTGGAGGAGGTGCTCTATTCCGAGTATGATACACCTGTCCTGTCCCAAAAGCTGTTCTTTGGTTCCGAGCAGCATGAGCTGAGCATACGAAGAAAGAATGACAGGAATATAATAAAGAAATCGGAGTAATCAAATATGAAAACATTCCATAATGAAGCGGGACCAGGACAGATTGGCAAGGCTGTCCTGATGCCGGGTGACCCTTTGCGCGCAAAATACATTGCAGAGACCTATCTGACCGACGTATTCTGCTACAACCGGGTAAGGGGCATGAATGGATATACAGGATATTATAAGGGTAAGAAACTATCGGTCCAGGGCAGCGGCATGGGCATTCCCTCTATGGGTATCTATGCGTACGAGCTCTATCACAATTATGATGTGGACACAATCATCCGGGTGGGGACCGCGGGCGCGATTCACCGCAATGTGGAGGTGGGGGATTTGGTGCTGGCCATGGGCTGCTGCACCAACTCTAACTTTCCCTCCCAGTACCATCTGCCGGGAACCTTTGCACCCATAGCGGATTTCGGCCTTCTGGAGGCCGCTGCGGCCCATGCCAGAAACAGCCATACCCCCTTCCGGGCAGGGAATGTATACAGTTCGGATGTGTTTTATGAGGACTGTCAGGGAGAAAAAGGACAGTGGGAAAAAATGGGGGTTCTGGTCCAGGAAATGGAGACATTGTCCCTCTACTGCACAGCGGCAAGAGCGGGCAGGAGAGCGCTCAGCATGGTGACTGTGGGGAGCAGCATCCACCATGACAGGGCTCTTACCAACGAGGAACGGGAGCAGAGCCTGGACAGCATGATCTGGTGCGCCCTGGAACTGGCGGCTGAGGCAGCAGAGGCGGCAGAGGAAGCCGGGACAGCAGACAGGATACTGGCGCCGGGATATACCGCATGACATAATGAAAGAGGAGAGGCAGATGAAGGTTTTACTGGATGTGGATACAGGTGTGGATGATTCCATCGCCCTATTATACGCGCTTTTTAATCCTGAGATAGAGATAGTGGGCATATCTGCGGTGTGCGGCAATGTAGAGGCATGGCTGGCAGCGGAGAATACCATGAAGATACTGGACCTGGCAGGAGCGCCCGATATACCGGTGGCAGTGGGGGCGGAGAAGCCATCCTGCCGGGAATGGGACGGCCGGGTTGCCTTTATACACGGCAAAAACGGGCTGGGCAATGTGGAATTACCTCCCAGCCGCCGCAGTACAAGAGACGTGGACGTGAGCCGGTTCCACATGGATCTGGCTGAGCAGTATGAGGGAGAGCTTATGGTCATCACCCTTGGCCCTCTGACCAATATAGCCCGCACCATTAGGGAATATCCCGGTTTTGTGCATAAGGTAAAGGGCCTTGTGATGATGGGCGGTACCCTGACCATGCGCGGAAATGTATCTCCTGTGGCCGAGGCCAATGTGGCCTGCGATCCCCAGGCCTGCGACCAGGTGTTTACCTCCGGTATGGATATCACGGTAGTGGGACTGGATGTCACCATGAGGACAAGGCTTAAAATGGAGCATCTGGACTGGCTGTCGGGCTGCTGCAAGCCGGCCTGCCGTCCGGCAGTGGATTATATGAGGCAGGCCATGGTCCATTATCTCAGGGGAAACCAGACCCAGAACTACTGCATGGGTGACTGTCCTCTCCATGATCCCCTGGCTGTTATGTGCGCCGTGACGCCCAGCCTGGTCCGTACCGAGAGCAGGAAGGCCAGGGTGGAGTGCGGCGGCACCTATTGCAGGGGAATGATTGTGACGGATCTGAGGGAGCACCCGTTCCAGGCGGAATACGTGCGTTTTGCGGTGGAGGTGGACAGTGAGAGGGCTGTCAGGGAGCTCATGTCGGTATTTTGGGAATAATGGAATAAAAAATATTGTGATAAGCTGCGGCTGTATCCATGTATATCGCATACATGGATGCAGCCGCATTATGTTTTTGCGACAGAGGACGGAGCGTATTTCTTTTATATTAACATTATATTTATACAAAGCAGCCAGCTCCCATATGGAATCTTTATCACCATCTGTGGTACCATACCCCTATCTTGAAAAGAGGAGGAATCATCCATGGCATTACTGTTAGGTATCATAGGAATAACCGCGGTTATTATACTGGCTTACCTGGTAATCATTTTATTGAGAGGTGATAAACAATGATGAATGTGGCGTTGCAGATGATAATTTACTGTGTCATACTGGTAGTGTTAGCAATACCCCTTGGGTCCTATATGGGAAAGGTGATGAACGGGGAGCGGGTGTTTTTGTCAAGGCTTCTGCTGCCTGTGGAAAACCTGATTTACAGGGTCCTGAGGATTGATAAAGAGGAGGAGATGGGCTGGAAGAAATATTCCGTGTGCACAGCCGTATTCAGCGTGATGAGCCTGGCGGTGCTCTGGGCCATTCTGTGCTTTCAAAACCTGCTCCCCCTTAATCCCCAGGGAATGGGCGGAATGAGCTGGCATCTGGGCTTTAATACGGCCTCCAGCTTCACCACCAACACAAACTGGCAGGCCTATTCAGGAGAGTCCAGTCTGAGCTATTTCAGCCAGATGATCGGGCTGAATTTCCAGAATTTCGTGTCTGCCGCTGTGGGAATTGTAGTGTTGTTCGCATTGATCCGCGGATTCGTCCGCGTGAAGGAGAGGGGACTGGGAAACTTCTACACCGACATGACAAGGACAGTCCTTTACATACTGATTCCGCTGTCAGTGGTGGTATCTCTTGCCATTGCCTCCCAGGGTGTTCCGCAGACCTTTAAGCAGTACGATGAGGTACAGCTGGTGGAACCGGTGGTGGTGGAACAGGAGGACGGCACCGCCGCAGAGGTCACAAAGGGAGTCGTTCCTCTGGGACCGGCTGCCAGCCAGATTGCCATTAAGCAGCTGGGAACCAACGGCGGCGGTTTCTGGGGCAACAACTCGGCGCACCCCTTTGAGAACCCCACTCCGTTATCCAACTTATTTGAAATGATTTCCCTGCTTCTCATACCGGCGGGCCTGTGCTTTACCTTTGGCAGGAATGTGAAGGACAAGAGACAGGGCGTGGCGGTGTTCCTGGCCATGTTCATCATGCTGGCGGCAGCGCTGGCCATTGTGGGCTGCAGTGAACAGGCCGGCACCCCCCAGATAGCCCAGGACGGCGCGGTCTATATGGGGACTGAGGGACAGGCAGGCGGTAATATGGAAGGTAAGGAAACCAGATTTGGCATAGCCACATCCGGGACATGGGCTGTATTTACCACGGCTGCTTCCAACGGCTCGGTCAATTCCATGCACGACAGCTACACGCCGTTTGGCGGACTTGTTCCTATGCTGCTGATGCAGCTGGGAGAGGTGGTATTCGGCGGTACGGGCTGCGGGCTCTACGGTATGCTGGGGTTTGCCATCCTTACAGTGTTTATAGCGGGGCTGATGGTGGGGCGTACGCCGGAGTACCTGTGCAAAAAGATAGAACCCTTTGAGATGAAGATGGCTGTGCTGGTCTGCCTTGCGACCCCTGTGGCTATCCTGGTGGGCAGCGGTATCGCCACGCTGCTTCCGTCCACCCATGACAGCCTGAATAATCCGGGAGCCCATGGATTGTCAGAGGTCCTTTACGCGTATTCATCCGCAGGCGGCAACAATGGTTCCGCATTTGCAGGATTTAACGCAAATACGCCCTTTCTGAATGTGAGCATCGGACTGATTATGCTGTTTGTAAGGTTCCTGCCCATGTTTGCCACCCTGGCCATTGCAGGCAGTCTGGCGGCAAAGAAAAAGGTAGCGGTCAGCTCCGGCACCCTTCCCACCCATAATGCCATGTTTATCTTCCTTTTGATTTTCGTGGTACTGCTGGTAGGGGCCCTCAGCTTTTTCCCGGCCCTGTCACTTGGCCCGGTGGCTGAGTTTTTCCAGATGATAGCATAGGGAGGTCAATGAGACATGAATGAACAAAAAAAGAGTATATTTTCCAATCATGAGATTATGTGCAGAGCCCTTAAGGATTCCTTTATTAAACTGAATCCAAGGACCCAGATAAAGAATCCGGTCATGTTTATGGTTTTTGTATCCGCCATCCTGACCTTTGTGATGTTCCTGTTTTCTCTGGCAGGTATCAGGGACGCTGCGCCGGGTTATATACTGGCCATATCCGTCATCCTCTGGTTTACGGTTTTATTCGGTAACTTTGCGGAAGCCATAGCAGAGGGAAGGGGAAAGGCCCAGGCAGATGCCCTGCGTGCAGGCAGAAAGGATACCATGGCATCCAGGATTCCTTCGGCTGACCGCAAAAGCGAGGCTGTCAGGATGAAATCCACGGAACTGAAAAAGGGGGACCTTGTCTATATTAAGGCAGGGGAACAGATACCGGCAGACGGCGACGTGGTGGAGGGCGCCGCGTCGGTGGATGAGAGCGCCATTACCGGCGAGTCAGCTCCAGTAATCCGGGAAAGCGGCGGTGACAGAAGTGCCGTCACAGGAGGCACCACGGTTATATCCGACTGGATCGTGGTGCGGGTCAGCAGCAATCCGGGCGAGGGCTTCATGGATAAAATGATTGCAATGGTGGAAGGAGCTTCCCGCAAAAAGACCCCCAATGAGCTGGCACTGCAGATTTTTCTGGTGGCATTGTCCATTATCTTTGTGCTTGTTACCATGTCCCTGTACTCCTATTCCGTGTTCTCCTCCGTGGAGGCAGGAGCAGCCAATCCCACGTCCATCACCAATCTGGTAGCGCTTTTAATCTGTCTGGCGCCCACTACCATTGGCGCTCTGCTGTCTGCCATCGGTATCGCGGGAATGAGCCGCCTGAACCAGGCCAATGTGCTGGCCATGAGCGGCAGGGCCATTGAGGCGGCCGGAGACGTAGATACCCTTTTGCTGGATAAGACGGGTACCATAACACTTGGAAACCGCCAGGCAGACGCCTTTATTCCGGTGGACGGCCACAAGGAAATGGAGCTGGCAGATGCGGCCCAGCTGTCATCCCTGGCAGACGAAACTCCTGAGGGACGCAGCATTGTGGTTCTGGCAAAGGAGCGCTTCGGAATCCGCGCAAGGAATATGGAGGAGCTTCAGGCCTCCTTCGTGCCCTTCACTGCCAAGACCAGGATGAGCGGCATTGACTACAATGGAAATGAGATCAGAAAGGGCGCGGCTGACGCCATTAAAGCCTATGTGGACCGGCATGGAGGCGCGTTCAGCAGGGAATGCGAGGACATCGTAAAGCGGATTGCAAACCAGGGAGGAACACCTCTTGTGGTGGCAAAGAACGGACGCGTTATGGGCGTGGTGGAGCTTAAGGACATTGTGAAGCAGGGTGTGAAGGAAAAGTTTGCGGATTTAAGGAAAATGGGAATCAGAACCATTATGATTACTGGCGATAATCCGCTGACCGCTGCCTCCATTGCGGCTGAGGCCGGTGTGGACGATTTTCTGGCAGAGGCAACCCCGGAGGCCAAATTAGACATGATACGGGATTACCAGGCCAGGGGCCATCTGGTAGCCATGACCGGCGACGGTACCAATGATGCCCCGGCCCTGGCCCAGGCAGATGTGGCGGTGGCCATGAATACAGGCACACAGGCAGCCAAGGAAGCCGGAAACATGGTGGACCTGGATTCATCCCCCACCAAGTTGATTGAGATAGTGAAGATAGGCAAGCAGCTTCTCATGACAAGGGGATCCCTGACCACCTTCAGCATTGCCAATGACGTTGCCAAGTATTTTGCTATCATCCCGGCACTGTTTATGGGATTGTATCCGGGACTGTCAGCCCTCAATATAATGGGGCTTCACAGTGCAAACAGCGCCGTGTTCTCGGCTATCATATATAACGCCCTGATTATTGTGGCCCTGATTCCCCTGGCTCTTAAGGGAGTCAGGTACAGGGAAGTCTCTGCGGCCCGGATGCTGTCCGGGAATCTCCTGGTCTATGGACTGGGGGGAATCATCATTCCGTTCATAGCAATCAAGGCAATCGACGTGCTGATCACGGCCGCAGGGCTGGTGGTGTGATGTGTGAAGGAAGCAGATGCAGACAGCAGAATCAGTCAAAGTTAGGAGAATGTTTATGAAAACAGTAAAATCAGTATTGCCAAAAATGGCAGGTTTTTTCCTGGTCATGTTAATCATAACAAGCGTCATTTACCCGGCGGTCATCACGGCTGCGGCCAATGTGGCATTTGGCCATGAGGCCAACGGATCGGTGATTGTGGGCAAGGACGGCACTAAATATGGAAGCGCCCTTCTGGCCCAGGAGTTTACCGGAAACCAGTATCTTTGGGGCAGAGTCATGAATGTGGATACAGGGACATTTACAGACGAAAACGGAGAGCCTCTGGCATATGCAGGTGCCTCCAACAAGACACCGGCAGGCAGTGAGCTTGAAGCCATGATAGCTGAGCGGGTGGAGAAAATCAGGGCAGCCCATCCGGAAAAGGGAGAGGAGCCCATTCCTGTGGACCTTGTAACCTGCTCAGGCAGCGGACTGGACCCGGAAATTTCTCCCGCGGCAGCCGGCTACCAGGCAGAGCGGATTGCCAGGGAACGGAATATGGCGGTGGAGGATGTGGAGGCCGTCATCAGCAGGTATACCACGGGCAGGTTCCTGGGAATGTTCGGAGAGCCCAGGGTGAATGTGCTGAAAGTGAATCTGGCTCTGGATGGACTGATTTAAACATGATTTGCTTATGGTGTATAGAGTTGCCGCGCATTGCGGCAGCTCTACAGCTGTTTTAGAGAACGGAGCAATAGAAAGGAGAAATGGCTTATGGACGGGCAGCGGGATGAGAGACCGGACCCTGAGCTGCTTTTAAAGCAGAATTTTCCCAGGGAAAGTGACAAGGCAAGGGGACGGCTTAAAATATTCTTCGGATACGCGGCCGGAGTAGGCAAGACATACGCCATGCTGGAGGCTGCCCGGCAGGAAAAGGCAGCGGGACGGGATGTGGTGGCCGGATACATAGAGCCCCATGACAGGCCGGATACAATGGAGCTGCTGGCCGGAATGGAGCTGCTGACCCCAATGGCGGTAACGTATAAGGGAATCATCCTGAAGGAATTTGACCTGGATGCGGCCCTTATGAGAAGGCCGGATTTGATTCTGGTGGATGAGCTGGCCCATACCAATGCCCAGGGCTGCCGTCACAAAAAGCGCTACCAGGATGTGATTGAGCTGCTGGACGCCGGAATCAACGTGTACACCACGGTCAATGTGCAGCACCTGGAGAGCCTTCATGACATCGTGGCATCCATTACCCATGTGCGGGTATATGAACGAATCCCGGACGATATTTTTGATGATGCCGGACAGGTGGAGCTGGTGGACATTGCGCCGGAGGAACTGAGACAGCGCCTGGAGGACGGGAAGATTTACCACAAAGACCAGGCGGACAAGGCGTCTGTCCGCTTTTTTACAGTGGAAAACCTGTCTGCCCTGCGTGAAATAGCCTTAAGGCGGACAGCGGACCGGGTCAACCGGGAGGTGGTCAGGGAGCGGGATGCGGCGGGCAAGGATTATTACACCGGTGAGCACGTGCTGGTATGCCTGTCCCCCTCCCCCACCAATGCAAGGGTAATCAGGACCGCGGCCAGGATGGCAGGGGCGTTTCACGCGGATTTTACAGCGGTTCTGGTGGAAACAGCGGATATGAAAAGGGAACATGCAAAAATCAGCAGGAGCATGGAGGCCAATATTAATCTGGCCAAGCAGTTCAGGGCCAATGTGATTACCCTTTACGGGGATGATATTGTACAGCAGATTGCGGGCTATGCCAGAAGGAACGGCATTTCCAAGATTGTCATAGGCAGGACGGTGAGAAAACGCAGCTTCCTCCACTTGAAGTCCACCATAATTGACCGTCTCATCAAGGCCGTACCCAACATGGATGTATACGTGATACCGGATGCCGCGGCCAGGGAGAACGGAAAGATTAAAAAGCCGGAAAACGGACGGAAATACAGCATGGATATCTTAAAGACAGGCCTTATCATGGCGGGATGCACCTTTCTTTCTATGGTACTGGACCACTACAAGCTGGGCATCATCAATGTGGCCATGATTTACATGATGGGGACCATGCTGGCAGCTTATGTCACCAGGGCCGGTACCTATGGTTTTCTGGCTTCCGTGGCATCGGTGCTGCTGTTCAACTTCTTTTTCACGCCGCCGCGCTACACCTTTCAGGCAGACGGCAGTATTTATCCTTTTACCTTTGCGGCCATGCTTGTCTGTGCCCTGATTACCAGCTCCATGGCGGCCAGGCTTAAGCGGGAAGCAGAGAAAAGTGAGGCTGAATCGGGGTATATGCAGATTCTGTTTGGTATCAACCGGAATCTGAGAAAGGGAACCACCCGTGAAGAGATACTGGATATATGCGGAAGGCTGGTACAGAGCTTATTAAAACGCAACATTGTTATATACGATATGCTGGACGGGAAAATGAACCGGATGAAGATATATCCGGCCTCGGAAGGAGAGGACGCGTCCTCTCTTACCTCCCTGTTTAAGAACCCGGACGAGATGGCTGTGGCGGCCTGGGTCTATAAAAACCATCATAAGGCCGGAGCCACCACAGATACACTGCCGGGAGCCAGGGCTAGATATACGCCCGTATATAAGGATGATACGGTCTATGCGGTCATTGGTGTGGAGATGAAAGGGGGAGACATCATTAAGCCCAATGACAAGAATGTCTTAAATATCATTGCCGAGGAGACTTCCTACCGGTTAAAGGATATGAGCGGGCCGCGTATTTGCAGATAATTTATACAATACCGTGAACCATGGATGGAATCTTTACGCTATCTGGTAGTATCCTTTAAGCAGGAAGAGAGGGAATTGCCATGACAGCTAAAATGATATTTAAGTTAAAGAGTCCCGTGGGACAGAAGATAGATAATTTGTGTGAACGCTTTCCGCTGATTTCCAGCGTAATTGTGCAGCTGGCCGCGGCCATATTCATGGTAGGGGTGGTGACCTCTGTGGGACTGATAGGGGGGACCGTCATATGGCTGTTTTATAAGGCATTCGGAATCATGTAGGCATGGCGGAGGGACCGGTTTGATTTGACATGGCCGGTATTCATGGTATAGTATTTAGTATAAAGAGGGGGATAAAGATATCTTTATAGAATCTTTATGCCCCCTTAATACATTTTCTCTAGTTTCTTTATATGGTTCTCTTTTACAATAGAATTGGGAACATATAAATGAAAGGAGGAGATCGTATGTTATTCCATAAAAATAAATGTATCGTAATCGCGGGCTGCGGACCGTTGGGGGCTGCGCTGGCAAAGTCATTATATAAGAAAGGCCATAAAGTTGTGGTGCTGGATAAGGACAGGGAAAGCTTCCGTTACCTGCCGGAGGAGTTCAGGGGGTATGAGATGGAAGGGGACCCAACGGATCCCCAGGTCTTAAAGGCAGCCGGGATTGAGGATGCAGGTCTGTTTATCGCATCCACCCAGGATGACAATACCAATCTCCTGCTGGCTCAGATTGCCAGCCGTATTTTCCATGTGAGCCAGGTCTATGCCCGTCTGGATGACACCGGAAGGCACCAGCTGGTTACGGATCTGCCTGTTAAACCCATCAGTCTCTATGATTTGTCAGCGGATGATTATGGACGTCTGGCAGAGACAGTGAGCAGGGAGGTGGCTGTGTGAGCATGAAGATAGCAGTGGCGCTGGGGGGAGAATATGCGGATTTTCTCATCGGCCTTCTGATGGAGAAAAAATATAAGGTAACTGTGATCGATCCGGACAAAGCATTCTGTGAGCATCTCTGCGCCTCCTACAATGTGAACGCGGTTCTGGGAGATCCCTGCAGGCAGTTTATTCTGGAGGAAGCAGGTATCCGCAATTATGATGTTATCCTGGCCCTGGGCCGGGAGGACACGGATAATTTTGAGATATGCCAGATGGGCAGGAAGGTTCTGGGAATCAAACGGTCCGTCTGCCTGGTGCACAACCCCAGGAACGCGGCTCTGTTTGAGGAGCTGGGAGTGGACAGGGCAGTGAACCTGCCCATGATCCTTGCCCAGGCCATTTTAGGGCAAAAGCAGGAAGAGGGAGAGTAAAAGGAGTTATGTTATATAGTTGGGACTGGGTTCTGGACTTTGTAAAGGCATGTGCAAAAATGGCTGTCATATGGGTGATTTCCACCATACTGGCCATTGTGCTGGACAGCTGCGGGATCAGGGCGGAGAACCTGCTTTTAGTATATCTGCTGGGGGTGCTCATCAGCATACTGGCTACCAGCAGCCTGGCCTGGGCCCTGTGCGCGGCCATTGTCTTTACCTTTACGTTCAACTATCTCTTTACGGAGCCAAAGCTTACGTTCCATATGGATGATGTGAACTACGTGGTATCCTCCATTGTCTTTGTGGCGGCTGCCTCTATTGTGGCCACCCTGGTGGTGAAGCTGCAGAAGCAGATGCAGATTGCCAACAAAAAGAGAGAGATTACGGCCAGGATGAATGAGATAGGAAGCGGATTCCTGAATCTGTCCGGTTACCAGCAGATTAAGGAGTACAGCGAAGAAAGCCTGTCCAATCTGACCGGAAAGCCGGTGAGCGTCCTGTTGAAGGAGGACGAGAAAAAGGAATTTCCCAATTACATGGCGGAATGGTGCTACAGGCAGTCCATTCCCTGCGGTCATGGAGAATGCCAGTTTCCGGATGACAATGGGCTGTACGTGCCTATCCGCAACCGGGAAAAGACCTACGGTGTGATTATATTTGACTGTGAGGGCTGGACCTTAAGCGAAGAGGAAAAGATATATGTGGACACGGTCATTTCCCAGCTGACCCTGGTTATTGAGAGGGAGCTGCTCAGCCGGGAGAAGGAAAATACCAGGATTCAGGTAGAGCGGGAACGGTTAAAGAGCACCCTTTTAAGGAGCATATCCCACGACCTGCGCACGCCTCTTACAGGAATTACCGGCAGTGCGGGATTTCTTCTGGACAATCTGGGCATCATGGATGAAGCTACGATTAAGAGCATGCTGAAGGATATATGCTCGGATTCCGAATGGCTCAGCACCATGGTGGAAAACCTGCTGAACCTGACGCGAATCCAGGAGGGCCGTCTGGATATCAATAAAAAGAAGGAAGTGGTGGACGACCTTGTGGCCTCCGCTGTCCGGCTGGTTTCCAACCGGGTGGGGAACCATACACTTAAGATGGAGACGCCGGAGGACATACTTCTGGTATCTGTGGACGGGAGACTGTTCATCCAGGTTCTGGTCAATCTTCTGGACAATGCGTTCCGCCATTCCGGGACCGGCACCACGGTGACCCTCAGGGTAAAACAGGATGGAAATTGCCTGAAGTTTGTGGTTTCAGATAATGGAATAGGGATTCCCAATGATAAGATAGATAAGATTTTCGATAATTTCTTTACCACTGCTTATGAGAACGGGGATAAGCAGCGGGGCGTGGGCCTGGGGCTTACCATATGCAAGGCCATGGTGGAGGCCCAGGGCGGCACCATCAGGGCCTTCAACAGCCCCCAGGGGGGAGCTGTATTTGAAGTATCAATGCCAATGGAGGACAGGAAGGATGAATGAGACAACGATCCTTGTCATTGAGGATGACAAGAGCATACAGAATTTTATGAAGATATCCCTGAAGACAAGGGGTTACGCTTATATATTGGCTGATAACGGACTGTCCGGCATATCCCTCTTTTACGCGGATCATCCGGACCTGATTCTGCTGGATTTGGGACTGCCGGATATCGACGGCATGGAGGTGCTGCGCCAGATCCGCCAGAAGTCCGATGTGCCCATTATCGTGGTTTCCGCCAGGGGACAGGAGCGGGAGAAAATAAGCGCCCTGGACCAGGGAGCGGACGACTACGTGACTAAGCCCTTCAGCGCCGAGGAGCTGCTGGCCAGAATCCGCGTGGGGCTGCGCCATAAGAGCTCCACGGTGAACCACCAGGAGCAGGAGTTCTGTCTGGACTATTTCCGGCTGGATTTTGAAAAGCGTAAACTGTATGTCCATGACCAGGAAGTACATCTGACTCCCCTGGAATATAAGATGATGGTCCTTCTGGTGAATAACAGCGGCAAGGTGCTGACCCATCATTATATCCAGCAGGAGGTGTGGGGATATGACACCACGGATGATTACCAGTCCCTGCGGGTGTTCATGGCAAATATACGGAGAAAGATTGAGGATAACACGGCCAATCCCAGGTTCATACTCACAGAGGTGGGCGTGGGGTACAGGTTTGTGGATGAATAGAAGGAACCCAAGGGTGCAGCAGTTCAGATACGTTCCAGGATATACCGGGAAGCAGGCGTCAAAAGAGGCAGGCGGACCGGTATTTTTTTGAATATTTTTTCTGGAAGTAAAATAGTCTTGAAAAAATCCCCTAAACTGATTAAACTGATACCATGAGAATATTATATGAAAAAACGCTGGACGGGGTATGCCTCCAGCGTTGTTATGGTTTGGACAAAATTCTGGAGATACCGGGGACGGTGGATGGCATGCCTGTGACCGAGTTTGCAGGCTACCTTTTTTCGGATACAGTGCGCAGGCGGGAACCGCCGCCCTGTGAATATCTGGGGGAGCCGGAGCTTTGCGGCAGCCGGGTGGAGGAAATCATACTGCCGGATACAATCAGGAAGGTGGGAGCCTATGGTTTCTATAACTGCAGCGGCCTGAAGCGGCTCTCATGCAGCAGCGCCGTGGAGGACTGGGGAGCCGGGGTATTTACCGGCTGTACAGGTCTCAGGTGCCTGGATATCCGCGTTGCGGAGGGCAGGAAATCCTGTTTTAAGGATATCCTGTCGGAGCTTCACCAGACCCTGTCCGTAAATTACAGGTCCGGTTCAGGGACGCTCCTGGCAAAGCTTATATTTCCGGAATTTTTTGAGGAGTCCGTGGAGAACACACCGGCCCGCATCATCATGAGGGAAATGCACGGCTGCGGCCATATGTACCGGTACTGTTTTGACGGAGGGGATTTCCGTTTTGATGAATATGACAGGCTGTTTCCCCATGTAAAGGTCCAGGAAAAGCCGGAGCTGGCAGTGCGTCTGGCCCTGTACCGCCTGTACTGGCCCTGCGGTTTAAGGGAAAGTGCAGAGGATGAGTACTGGGATTATGTAAGAACTCATGCCGGTGAAGGCGCAAAGGGGCTGATAGAGCGGGGAGAGCGGGATATCCTGGGCTTTATGGCCCGGTCGGCCCGGCTGGGAGAGGATGAGATTAAGAAGATGATAGAAGCCGCTGCCGGGTCCGGTGATGCCCAATCCTCCGCGCTTTTGCTGGATGTGAAGCACAGACGCCTCAGCCCGGCAGGAAGAAACGGACAGGGGGAGGAAGCGAAGCGCTGCGGGCGGAAGCGGACATTTGAATTATAGATGGCGGAACCGTCATAACTTAAGTCAGTAAAGCATCAGATTATATAAATAAAATATACCAGGAGGAAAATAATGGCTAAGAAGACAAAAGGACAGGAATTACAGGAGCAGCTTACATGGGCGTTCCCTCATATTGGAAAGGATAAACCGGAGCAGGCGGAAAAGGCGTTTAAATACTGCGAGGGCTATAAGGAATTTCTGGATGCGGGAAAGACCGAGCGGGAGTGTGTGAAGGAAGCGGTAAAGATGCTTAAAAAGGCAGGCTATAAGCCCTTTGACTCAGGGGAATCCTATGAGCCGGGAGATAAGGTGTATTATGTGAACCGGGGCAAATCGCTGATTGCCACCACCTTTGGAAAGAAGCCCCTGGACCAGGGCCTGAGAATCAACGGAGCCCATATTGATTCTCCCAGGCTGGACTTAAAGCCCAATCCCCTGTACGAGAAGGAGGATATAGCATTTTTCAAAACCCATTATTACGGCGGCATCCGCAAATACCAGTGGGGGACCATTCCCCTGGCCATGCATGGCGTGGTGGTGAAGAAAAACGGAGAGACGGTGGAGGTTTCCATTGGAGAGGATGAGAAGGAGCCGGTATTCTGCGTGACGGACCTGCTTCCCCACCTGGCTGCCAGGCAGAACGAGCGTCCCTTAAAGGACGGGTTAAAGGGCGAGGAGCTGAATATTGTGGTTGGATCCCTCCCCTTCCAGGATGAGGAGGTAAAAGAGCCTGTAAAGCTGATGGCCTTAAGTCTTTTAAATGAAAAGTACGGAATTACGGAAAAAGACTTTTTCCGCGCTGAAATTGAAATGGTACCCGCTGTAAAGGCCAGGGACGTTGGCTTTGACACCAGCATGATAGGCGCTTACGGACAGGATGACAGGGTTTGCGCTTATACGGCTCTGACGGCTGAGATAGATGCAAAGAAGCCTGCCCACACAACCGTGACCATTCTGGCTGACAAGGAAGAGATCGGATCCACCGGCAACACGGGTCTGAATTCGGATTTTGTGCTTCATTACATAGAAGATTTGGCGGAACAGGCAGGTGTCAGCCCCAGGGAAGTATTGAGAAAATCCCTGTGCCTTTCTTCGGATGTGAATGCTGCGTTCGACCCCAACTTCCCGGATGTGTACGAGGGACGCAACACAAGCTATATCAACAAAGGCTGTGTGCTGACAAAGTATACGGGAGCCAGGGGAAAGTCCGGCTCCAACGACGCCAGCGCCGAGACCATGGCAAAGGTCATTGCCATTATGGAGGAGGAAGGCGTGTATTGGCAGGCCGGTGAGCTGGGAGCCGTGGATGTGGGTGGCGGCGGTACCATTGCCCAGTTTGTGGCGCACATGGATGTGGATACTGTGGATTTGGGCGTGCCCATCCTGTCCATGCATTCTCCTTTTGAGCTGGCTTCCAAGCTGGATGTCTATCATACGTATAAGGCGTTTAAGGCATTCTACAAATAGTCTGCGGACCGTTGCTTAAATTTTCATGAAATTGGTGGAAAGTCTTTTTTTTCACGGACAGGTATGATATAACTATGTACAGCGCACGCTATTTGGGGATGAATGGAAAAATAAGGATAATTCAAGGTCCTGCGTGTGAAATCAGGATAGAAAAGGGATATGTAAAATGAAAAAATTAGCACTCATATGTTTATGCGGACTGGTTGCAGCTTCCATCATGACAGGCTGCGGGGCCAGCCAGACGGAAGGAAAGGAGAATCTGGGCACGGTAGAGCTGTCAGAGTATAAGGGCGTAAAGGTAAATGTACCGGCTGTCATGGTAACAGATGCCGAGGTGGAGTCAAAAATCAACCAGGTACTCAGCCAGAATCCTAAAATTGAGGAAGTGGACAGGCCTGCCGCAGAAGGCGATATTGTCAACATTGATTATGTGGGAAAACAGGACGGTGTGGAATTTGCAGGCGGCACCGGCGAAGGACAGGACCTGACCCTGGGATCCGGCAGGATGATCGATGGATTTGAGGACGGACTGATTGGCACAAAGAAGGGCGATAAGAAGGAACTGAACCTGACGTTCCCTGAGGACTACAGCGAGAAAGCCCTGGCAGGACAGGCCGTTGTATTTGAGGTGACTGTGAATGCTGTAAAGGAAAAGCAGTCTGCTGTACTGGATGACGCGTTTGTACAGAGTGTTTCTGATTTTAAGACAGTGGATGAGTACAGGGCCAGTGTTAAGGAAGACCTTTTAAAGCAGAAGCAGCAGTCTGCCGACCTTCAGATCCAGCAGTATGTACTTAAGAATGTGGTTGAGAACTCCAAGTTCAAGCTGAACAAGAACACCCTTTCCAGACGTTATAATGACCGCATCAAGCAGTATGAAGAGCAGGCTAAGATGTACGGCACCAACCTGTCCGGCATGGCTAAGGCCAATGGCATGGATGTGCCCGGATTACAGGAAGCTGTTTACGCGTCAGTGAAGGATGATGTGAAGAACCAGCTGGTTATCCTTAAGGTTGCCGAGCTGGAGGGCATAACCCTGGAGGATGCTGACCGCCAGGCATTTGCGGAGATGAACGGCCAGACTCTTGAGGCCGCAGTGGAATATTTCGGCCAGGAGACCCTGGATGAAATGGCCCTGAACCAGAAGGTTATGAAGTTCATGGCGGACAACGCAGTCAACGAGGCCCAGGACGCAGATGCTCCGGCTGAGGAGACAACAGCAGGGGAAACTGCTGCCGCAGAGGAAACAACAGAAGCAGAGACAACAGCAGCAGAAACCGAAACTTCAGAAGAAACACCGGCAGCAGAAGAGACCACAGCTCCAGCAGAAACAACAGCCGCAGAGACCACAGCCGCACAGTAAAGAAGGATTGCCAAAAGAAGAAGGAGGACTCGTACATGCAGATTTTAAAGGACAGGATACGCAAGGACGGCAAGATAAAAGCCGGAAACGTTCTGAAGGTGGACAGCTTCTTGAACCATCAGATGGACATTAAGCTTTTTGGAGAGATTGGAAAAGAATTTAAGCGCAGGTTTGCCGATGTGGAGGTCACCAAGATTCTTACCATTGAGGCCTCCGGAATCGGAATTGCATGTATTGTGGCCCAGTATTTTGATGTGCCGGTTGTATTTGCCAAAAAGACACAGACCAAGAATATTGCAGGCGAGGTTTATACCACCAAGGTGGAGTCCTACACCCATGGCAGGGTTTATGATATTATCGTGTCAAGAGAGTTTCTGGGAGCCGGCGACAAGGTGCTGCTCATTGATGACTTCCTGGCCAATGGAAAGGCTCTGGAGGGCCTGGCTGCCCTGGTACGGGATTCCGGCGCTGAACTGGTAGGCGCGGGCATTGTCATCGAGAAGGGATTTCAGGTAGGCGGAGACCTGCTGCGTTCAGAGGGAATCAGACTGGAGTCACTGGCAATCGTGGAGAGCATGGACGAGGAAGCACAGACCATTGTGTTCAGAGATGATGAATAATAGAACGAAAGCTTTATTTTATGATATTGACGGAACCCTCCTGTCTGAAAAGACGGGCCGGGTTCCTGAAAGTGCGGTACAGGCACTGAAGGAGGCGCGCGCAAAAGGACATCTGGTGTTCATCAATACGGGCCGCGTATATGCCCATCTGGGCGAAATTAAGAAGCTGGTGGAAGCAGACGGATATCTGTGCGGCTGCGGGACCTATATCCTTGCAGAGGGCAGGGTCATGTACAGCTACCACATTCCTCATGAGAGAGGGCTGGAAATCAAGGGCCATATTGATGCGTGCGGACTGGACGGAGCCCTTGAGGCGTCGGACGGAATCCACATCCACAGGTCACAGTCACCTATTCCAAGGGTGGAGCAGATGAAGGCGTCGCTCAGGCGTTCAGACTGTGTGTCTGAATATGACTGGGAGGACGACTGCTATGACTATGATAAGTTTTATCTTATCTCGGGTGAAAACAGCAGGCCCAAGGAGCTTTTCGGACGGCTCAGGGACATGGAAATCATAGACCGCGGAAACGGGGAATATGAATGTGTGCCCAGAGGACATTCCAAGGCAACGGCCATTGATTTGGTATTGAAGCATTACGGCATCTCTCTGGATGATGCCTATGTGTTCGGCGACAGCGGCAATGACCTTGCCATGTTCCGCTACGCAAGCAACTGTATCCTGATGGGAAAGCATGACGAAGTTCTGGAGCCCTACGCCACGTTTGAGACAAAGGATGTGGAGGAGGACGGAATCGCGTATGCCATGAAGGAACTGGGCATAATATAACACAGCGATAGTTAATACAGAAAGAGCAGACTGCATGAAGAGAAAGACCTGGATGATAAGTGCCCTGATGTATGCCATGGTATTTATGGCATGCTTCGGGGTACTGCACGTTTTAAAGACTTTAATGGAGCCTTCAGGGCCTGTATCGGTTGAGAGCAGGGAAAGCGGGGGGCCTGAGGGCACCCGGGAAGCAAAGACAGGGGAGGAATGGGAGGAACCGGCCGGGCCGGCATTGGCTACGGATTCCCAGGCACAGGAACCCCAGGATGAAGTAATCAGGCAGGAGGGCTATAAGGAGTGGAAGAAGAAATTTCCCGGTATGTGGACTCCTCCGCAAGCCCCTGAGGAACCCTACATACCGCCCAGGCTGATCCTGGCAACAGACCTTCACTATCAAAGCGCTTTAGCCGGAGACGGCGGGGAAGCTTTCCGGCTGTTTGTGGAGCGGAGTGACGGAAAGGTGGTCCAGTATCTGCCTGAGCTTTTGGAAGCATTTCTGGACGAGGTCATAGAGGAACGGCCCTCTGCCCTGGTTCTCAGCGGCGATATTACTATGAACGGGGAGCGGCTGAACCATGAGGAGCTGGCGGCAAGGCTTAAAAGGGTCCAGGACGCAGGCATACAGGTCCTGGTGATACCGGGAAACCATGATATTAATAACCATGACGCTTCGGTGTACTACGGCGCCCGGAAAGAGCCGGCTCCCTATATTGACGGACCTGAATTCCATGATATTTACCATGAATACGGTTATGACCAGGCACTGAGCCGGGACGACAGCTCACTGAGCTATGTCTACGCCCTGGATGACAGAAACTGGCTTCTGATGCTGGACTCCTGCCAATATGAGCCGGATAACAAGGTGGAGGGAAGACTGAAAGACAGCACCATGGCCTGGGCCGATGAACAGCTGGCCAGGGCAAAGGAGGAGGGAGTGTTTGTGATACCCATTGCCCACCATAATCTGCTGGCCCAGAGCAGGATGTATACCACCCAGTGCGCCATGGACAACAACAAAGAGGTGATTTCCCTTCTTCAGAAATATGAGCTCCCGCTTTTTTTCAGCGGACACCTGCATGTGCAGCGTATCCGCAAGCATAAGAGCGAGCCCGGAGTTCCGGAAGGAAATTACGGCATACAGGAAATCGTGACAGATGCCCTCAGCATACCGCCCTGCCAGTATGGAGAGGTGTTATGGGAGGAGGACGGAAGTATTTCCTATGCCACCAGGGCTGTGGATGTATCTGCCTGGGCACAGAAAAACGGAAGCACCAATCCGGACCTGCTGGATTTTGAAGACTGGTCCTACCGGTACATACAAAAGCTGATCAGCGACCAGATACGGGGTGTTGTGAAAAATCTGGGGGCAGACGTGGAACATTCCATGGCAGCAACCTATGCAGGGGTATACATTGATTACTATGCAGGACGGGAAATTGACGTCAAAGGTATAAAGAGCACCAAGGGATACCGGTTCTGGGAGAGAAACATGCCGGACAGCTATCTGATCCGGGAGCTGGACGCCATGATTGCTGATTCGGACAGGGATAATAACTATTTCCTGCTTCCGGAGGAGGAAGGATGGATAACCGGAGATTAGGCAGGCAGCATGGACCATGGACCGGAGATGAGACATTAAATCAACTGGCGGTAAAACGTCCGGGGTGTTACAATAGGCATATACCATAATATGTAAGGAGGGCCTGCTGTGAAAAACGAAATGTGGAAAAGGAGTCTAAGGCGCGGGGCAGCACTGGTCCTGGCATTGGTGATGTCACTGACGATCACCTCCTGCAGCGCGTCTCAGGGAAGCCTGACTGCCCGGGAAAGGGCCCGGGAACCGGAATATGTCAGCAAAGCCGGCGGAAAGGTACATGAAGCCGTTCCCTATTCCCGGAGGCCATACGAGCACTATGACCCGGCTGCCATGGAACAGGCCATGGCTGATTTTGAACAGGCCTGTGCTTCGCAAGGCCGGGAAGAGGAAGTGCTGAGGCTATACGATGCCATTGTGGATGAGTATGACCGTCTGGCTACCCTGACTTATATGGCCCAGCTGAACTATGACAGGGACGTGTCGGATGAGCAGGCTGCCGCAGAACAGGCATATACCACGGACGTCTACTCCGAGATGGGGGATAAGGCTGCAGCCTGCCTTAAGAAGGGGATGAACTCATCCTATAAAGAACTCCTGACAGATAAGATGGGGATTGAATATGCGCCTTACATCGAATATTACAGGGAAAATTCCGGGGAACTGACCGAACTGAACCGGAGGGAGCAGGAGCTTCTCAGGGAGTATGACAAACTGGCTGCCGGCGATTTTACGGTGGAGCTGGAGGGCGGACAGTGGAGCTACAGCCGGCTGGAACGGGAACCGGACCTTGACGACGGGCAGTACGCTGAGATTGAGGATGCACTTGTCAGGGAAAAGAACCGGGTTCTGGGCAGCAAGTTCCGGGAACTGGTCCAGGTGCGCCGCCGGACAGCAGAGCTTAAAGGTTATGACAACTATGCCCGTTATTCCTTTGAGGCTGTTTACGGAAGGGACTATACCCTTCAGGACGCAGAGGGGCTTTGCTCGGATGTAAAGACCCGTATTGTTCCCCTTAATAATGACATCTGGTATATGGATGTGGCCCAGGAATCCTATGACTCCCTGGACCTTGTGGAAGAGAGTTCCGCCCAGGACATACTGGCCGGTGTTGGAAGGGCTGTCGGATCGGTGAATCCTGAGCTGGGTGAGATTTTCCGGTATATGCAGGACAACGAGCTGTATGATATCCAGTCCGGGGAAGACGGACAGGACAGGATGGATAATAATTATACCGTAGGGCTTCCAAGCTATGGCGACGCATTTATTTTCATCAACAGAAACCATACATTTACGGATTACCAGTCCCTGATTCATGAATTCGGGCATTTCAGCTCCTATTATTATAATTCGGTGCCTGAACTGTTCCAGGGTTACAGTGTGGATGTGTGCGAGGTCCAGTCACAGGGGTTGGAGATGCTGGTTAACCAGTATGCGGGGGATATGTTTGGCGAAGGGGCAGAGGCCTTTGAGTTTGAGACTGTTACGGATATGCTGTATGTAATCATTATGTCCTGCATGCTGCAGGAATTTGAGGAAGCTGTTTACATGGATCCGGACATGAGTCTGGAGGACATGAACCGCACATTCAAAGAGATACAGGATTCCTATCATGGATGGTATTTTGATGTCTACGACGAGGGCGTGTGCTATGACTGGGTGGATGTGTCGCATCTGTTTTACAGCCCCCTGTACTATATGGGATATGGAACCTCGGCTCTGTCGGCCCTTGATCTCTGGACCATGTCCAGGAGGGACTGGGACGGCGCTGTGGATACGTATATGGGACTTTTGAATGAAGGTCTGGATGCGCCCTACCGCGACACCATGTACCGCTGCGGGCTGAGGGATGTGTTTGACAGCGGGGAGCTGGAAGCCCTGGCAGGGGATGTGCGCAGGATCCAGGGACTGGAACAGGATGGTGAGGGAGCTGAGGACCCGTCACAGGAGAACCCGCCACAGGATATCCCGTCACAGGAGGACCCGGACCAGGCAGGAACGAACTCTGAGGGAAGCTCTGGCAGCGGATTAAGGGCTGCGGGCTTTCTGGTGCTGGCAGGCATCTGCGTCATCCTTGTATTTCAGGTTATGATTTTATGTACCGGGTTTGTAATTATCTGGCTGCTTGTCAGGAAAAAGAGAGAAGAGTAATCATGGCAATACAGATACAGAGTCCGGGAGGCAGATGCTTCCCGGACTCTGACATTTTATATATATAGATATTTCTACCAGATATGGGGTCTGTCCTCCGGCCTGCGGTACATCCCGTCGCCTTCCCTGACCCCAAAGGCAGTATAAAAGTCATCGGTGGCAGACAGCACGGCATTTACCCTGGTGATGCCAGGGGAATGTGTGTCATTGGTCATGATGTAGGAAAGGTATTCATCCCTGTATTTTGTGGCCCATATGACACCATAGGCATGGTACAGCTCCTTCAGGTCATATCCCTTTTCCCTGGCTATTTCTGTTATACAGGAAACACCTCCCAGGTCAGCGATATTCTCCGTAACGCTCAGCGTACCGTTTACCTGGATGCCGTTTACTTCCATGGTATCATAGTAGTCAATGACCTTTTGGGCCAATTCCCTGAAATGCTGTTTATCCTGGGCAGTCCACCAATCCCTCAGGTTTCCCTTTTCATCATACTGGGATCCGCTTGTGTCAAACGCATGGGTGATTTCGTGGCCGATAACAGCTCCGATGCCACCCAGGTTGGCCACAGGCTCAGCCTGCGGGTCATAAAACGGGGCCTGAAGGATTCCGGCCGGAAACACGATCTCGTTGTTTCCGGGGTTATAATAGGCATTGACTGTCTGGGGCGTCATGCTCCATTCATTCCGGTCCACCGGGTCGTGTCTGGTCTTAAAGGAGTAATCCTGGGATGCCTTAAGGATTTCCATGATATTGTCGATGTAGACACCGCCCTGGTCCGGGGATTTCAGTACCAGGTTCAATTTGTCCTGGGGCCATTCATCGGGATAACCAACCTTGACAGTAATGGCTTTCAGCTTTTTCCTTGCCTCCTGACGGGTGGATTCTGTCATCCATTCCATATGGGCAAGGCGGTTGTCGTATACATCTATGATTTGCCGGATGATGGAAGCCACATCCTGTTTGGCGTCCTCGTTAAAATAGGTTTCACAGAATACACGGCCGCACTGGAAACCAAGTTTTTCCTGGACTGTTTCAGATACGGTCCGCTCAAAATCCTTTTTCTTTTCTATACCTCCTGCTGCTGTCTGATACTCCTGGGCAGCGTCCAGGGAAGCGGTGTCTGTCATCATGGACAGATCTGAATAGAGACATGTCTTGACATATTCTTTCAGGAGGGGAAGGTTTTCTTCCTTCAGATAGCTTCCAAGCTTCCTGCAGGCATCCGGCTGGGAGACAACTGTCTTTTCACCTTCCTGTATGCCGAAAATGCTGTTTAGAAGGCGGAAGGGCAGAGCCGAGGAATAGAGGTTTGCCGCCTCGCCGGCCGTGCAGACATTGTATGTTTTTTCCGGGTCATAGACCTCCTCTATCTTAAGGGTGGAGGACGCCAGATCTTTCATCATATCAGTTACCCGGGCAACGGTCACCCCTGCTTCCTCCGGGCTCAGGCCGTTATTTTCGTGAAGCTTTGTGAGGTATTTTTTGTATTCCTCCACCCGCTTCTGGTTGGATGCATCTTCGGAGAACCAGACTTCCCTCCTGAGACCGGAATCCGGCTGTGAGAGATAGAGGACTTTAACGGAGGAATCCCCGCTGTCCCCTTCATAATACCAGCCCATAAGGCTGAACAGTCCGGTATCCCTCTGGAACTGGAGGCATGCCTTTAAAAGCTCAGAGACAGAACCTGCTGAATCTACTTCCTTTAAAAATGCTCCGGCTGTGCGGCCGTATCCTTCCCTGTCCCTGGTCTCCCGGTCCAGGCCGGTCAGATTCAGGGCGCGTATGTTATACAGGTCGCTTCCCGCTTCCTGCTCTGCCTGTCCTGCTTCAGATGAAGCCTGGCGAATCAGGTCATTTACCTTGGAATAGTTGTCCTCCCGCGCCTTCCTGAACCAGCTCATATCGGCCTGTTCAGCCGGAATTTCCCAGCCATTAAGTGTGTCATGGTTTACCGCATCATAAAAATCATCCACATAGGCTGCCGGGCCTTGGACGGTTTGGCCTCCATGGGGCCGCTCCGGGCTTTCAGGCTGGTTAACTGCAGGTCCGGCCGTGATTTCAGCCTGGCTTTCCGGTTCTGTTTCTGTCCGGCCTGTACCGGAGCATCCGGTGGCAGTAATGGCGACTGCCAGTACCGCGGCTGTCAGGGCCAGGGCTTTCCGTGGTGAGACTGCCCGGGCTGCGGTGATTTGCTCCGCCGGGCTTTTACTTTTTTTCATTCTTCTTTATTCCTCCTTGATTGCTTGATTACAGAGCGTATTTGAAAACTGCTTAAGTCCTGCCCTGTATAAATTACAGCGGGCAGAGTACCCTGCATCTGTCACAATCATTAATATACCCTGGTATATGCAATGATATAAAAGTTCCGTGTTGATGAAAGCATGATGGAATTCCGGGATAATTACGGGATTGACATTTTGCCGGGTTACGATTATAGTATAATACAGAATACGAAGGAAGCAAATCCTTCATGAGCAAAGGAGTGGTTGTTATGTTGGCAGGTCGTAATGATAAAGCAGAGGTGAAAACAGTATAACGAAACAGTAGGACAGGAAGCGGCATACTATGTTTTTTTGATGCGCACGGCTTGTTGTCGTGTTTTTTTGTACCCTTTTTTTAGGGAAAATGACAGAAGTATGGGCTGAGCTGTCGGCTTATGAAGGAGAATTTGATTTGGAGAAAGAAAATTGCATATTAATCAGCAGCGGTAAGAATTGGATGGAACAGGCGGCAAAGGACCAGCTTTTGGCAGTGAGCAGGCTTCCTGGCGTTGTGAAGGCAGTGGGGCTTCCGGACCTGCATCCCGGGCGGATTCCTGTGGGAACCGCTGTCCTCAGCAGGGGAGTATTATATCCCCATTTACTTGGAAATGATATCGGCTGCGGTATGAGCCTCTTTGACACAGGGGTAAAGAAAAAGAAGTTTAAACAGGAAAAATGGGTATCAAGGCTGGAGGCCGTCCGGGAGCTGGAGGATATACCGTTTTCCAACCCATATGAGGAGGAGTGCCCGATACGGGACTTGGGAACCCTGGGAGGAGGGAACCATTTTGCGGAATTCCAATGTGTGGAGCGGATTTATGACCAGGAGGCAGCCGGGAGCCTGGGGCTTTGTGCGGACCGTATTCTCCTTTTGGTCCACTGCGGATCCAGGGGATACGGCCAGGAGATCCTGTCACGGTTTTGGGTGCCGGAGGGGCTTGCGGATGGTTCTGAACAGGCAGAGGCATATATGGCTGAGCATGACAGAGCTTTAAGGTGGGCAGTGAGAAACCGGAGAGCAGCGGCGCAGAAGCTGCTTGCGTGGCTGGGAGGCGCCTCTGAGCCGGAGCTTCTCATGGACAGCTGCCATAATTATCTGGAACGGACAAAGGACGGCCTTCTGCACAGAAAGGGCAGCGTATCAGCCTCTAAGGGAGCAGTGGTGATTCCGGGGTCAAGGGGAAGCCTGACCTATGTGTGCATTCCAAGGGAGGATACGGCGGTGTCACTTAATTCTCTCTCTCATGGCGCGGGAAGAAAATGGGCCAGGAGTATCTGCAAAAGCCGCATAGACCAAAAATATGACCGGGATTCTATCCGGTGCACAGGCCTTAAGAGCCGTGTGGTCTGCCACGATACCAACCTGCTGTTCGCAGAGGCGCCGGAGGCATATAAAAATGTGGAGCAGGTCATGGGGGTATTGCAGGAGTACGGACTGATTGACATAGCAGCCACCCTGCGTCCTCTGATCACGTTTAAAGGATAGGAGGGAGCCTATGAGAGTACAGATTAGTTCTGGTCAGGGACCGGCAGAATGCGAGCTGGCAGTGGCTATGCTCTATGAGGAACTGAGAAAGGAAGCCGGGGATGTGCGCCTGGTAGGCTGTACCCCCGGAAAGAAGCCTGGATGCATGTCATCTGTGGTGTTTGAGACGGACCGGGATTTACGGGAGCTGGAGGGCAGTGTGCAGTGGATTTGCAAAAGTCCCTACCGTCCCGGCCACAGGAGGAAGAACTGGTATGTGGATGTCAGCATACTGGACCAGGTCCCAAGGATATCAGAGGAAAGAATGGTGCGTTTTGAAACCTTCCGCAGCGGAGGAAAGGGAGGACAGCATGTGAATAAGGTGGAGACCGGTGTACGGGCCATCCATATTCCCACGGGTACAGCCGTGGTGTCAACCCAGGCCAGGAGCCAGCATATGAATAAGCAGATTGCCATGGACCGGCTGTGCAGCATACTGGCAGAAATGAATGCCAGAAATCAGCAAAAGGAAAAAAGCCTTGCGTGGATGGAACACGCAAGGCTGGAGCGGGGAAATCCGGTCCGTATTTATGAAGGTATGAAGTTTGAACGGAGCCGGAAACATTAATTCTCCGGAATTCCCCCGGTGAGTATACCCATTTCGTCCCGGATTTGTACCAGCCCGGCCAGCGCTTCCCCGGATAGATACGGGACATCACGGCCGGTGATATGGGCCAGAATAAGGGTGCGAAACAGGATGCCCGCCTGGTGTTCCAGGGCTTCCATGCGGTAAAGGGCCTGGTAAAGGTCCTTTCCCCAGCTTAAAGCCCCATGGTTTGCCAGCAGGACAGCATTGTAACGGTTGATGAAAGGCGCAATGCTGTCAGGTACATCATAAGTTCCGGGCTTGGCGTAGGGGGCAATCAGTATGTTGCCTGTTACCAGTACGGCTTCTGCCACAACCGGCTTTTTCATCTCCATTCCCATGACGGAAAAGCTGGTGGCAGATGCCGGATGGGCGTGAACCACCCCGGTTATGTCAGGGTTTTCCTGATAGGCCCGAAGATGCATTTTCACTTCTGAGGACGGTTTTCCTCCATCCAGGATGGCTCCGTCTAAATCCATCTTTACAAGTGAATCCGGCTCCATAAAGCCCTTGGAAACGCCTGTGGGCGTGACAAGAATGGTGGTGTCGCTGATTTTACAGCTGATGTTTCCGTCATTGGCAGCCACATAGCCTCTGTCATAAATGCGTTTTCCCACATTCAGGATGGCCCTGCGCGCCTCTTGCTCAGATAAATAGTTTTTCATAGTAGTATCTCCCGGACATGCTCTAAAATCTCAGACCTAAAGTTGCTAATACGACAATGACAAGCGCGGTGGCAATGGGAATGACCACGGATGTGACAAACATGTCCAGATATCCCTCTTTGTGGGTGATGCCGCACAGGGACAAGGTGGTTACGGTAGCCCCGTTGTGCGGAAGTGAGTCCAGGCCGCCGGAAGAGATGGAAGCAATTCTGTGCAGTACCTGGGGGCCGATTCCTATGCGGGCACCCTGTTCCAGGAAGGTGGGGGCAAGCGCTTCTAAGGTGGCTCCCAGTCCGCCGGAGGCAGATGCAGTCATGCCGCACAACAGATTGACAGCCAGGACCTCGGTAATCAGCGGGTTGGCTGATATAGAGAGGATGAAGGCCTGCACAATGGCAAAGATGGCCAGCCCTTTAATTACGGAGCCAAAGCCCACAACTGCGCAGGAGTTAATAAGGGGCATCAGAGAATTGCCCGCAGCTGACTTAAGGCTGTCCTTCAATGCCTTAAAGCGGGGCAGACCGGTTATAATCAGGTAAATGATGGCAACGAGCAATGCAATCAGGACGGACCAATTGCCGGAGACAGCGCTGATTTTTGTGTTGTACTGTTCCAGATAGGCCGTGTTCAGACGGGGATATATGACCTTGGAGCATAAGAGGTTGACCGCTACAATCAGGAGGAAGGCAATAACAGGATGGATGATGCCGGGGAGATCGGATTCAGATATCTCCTTTTTTTCATCGTCATGGTCCCCGTATCCTTCCTCAGCCTGTTTTGCCTTTTTGGCCCGGTAGTTAAGCCAGATCATGCCGAGGGAGAACATCATGATGGCGGCTATGATGCCCAGGACCGGAGCGGCAAATGCATCCGTGCCAAAGTAGGTCATGGGTATGGTGTTCTGTACCTGGGGAGAGCCAGGAAGAGCTGTCATGGTAAAGGTAAATGCCCCAAGGGCAATGGAGCCTGGAATCAGCCTTTTGGGGATGTCGGCCGCCCTGAAAAGAGAGATGGCTATGGGAAGAACCACGAAGGTTACCACAAAGAGGGAAACGCCTCCGTATGTAAGGACTGCGCAGCACAGGACAACTGCCAGTATAGCTCTTTCCTTGCCAAGCCTGCTGGCGATAAGATGGGAGATGGCATCCGCATACCCGCTTACCTCCATTAATTTCGCAAAGACAGCCCCAAATAAATACAAGGGGAAATAGTTCCTTGCGTAGTTTGCAAAACCGGTCATATAAACTTCCGTATAATTTGCCATGAGATGGGAGTCAAAGCCGGCAGAAAAAATTACAGCTACCATGGCAACGATTGGTGCGATGATTATTACGCTGTGTCCCTTAAATGCCAGGTATACCAGCAGGAACAGCGCCAGGAACAAACCGGCAACGCTTATGGTTGTAGTCATAAATCCACCCTCCTATACAAGATTCATTATAGCTGCGGCAACTGCCTTCTGACAGCTGTCCGAATTGATATTACCCCTTACTTCAATAATTTTTATATGCTGTTCCAGAAGTGGCTTGATGGTGCTTATAAAGGCCTCATCCACCTCCGGGTCATACATGGGACCGCCTTTGGCCGCGGCCTCGCAGAAGCCTTCATCCGGCAGGATAAGGGTTACAGGGGCAGTGCTTTTGTTCAGGCGCCCGGCCAGGACGCGGGCCAGCTTTACTGCCTCTTCCCTGTAAATTTTGGTGTGGACGATACTTGAATTGTGATAGACCTTCTTTCTGCGGTCAATATCATCCGGTAATCCCCGCCCGTCCTCGTCAATGAAGAAATCAAGCATGTCCAGGGCACCGGGCACGACGACCATAGGGACGTGATGCCTAACGGCTGCCTCCAGCCGGTTGTTTGCACCGGTACAATACCCGCCCAGGACTTCGCAGGTAAGTTCGTGGAGTGTTATATCCGCAATCAGGTCAAAGACACCTTCCTCAATCAGTTTTTCCATGCAGCGCCCCCCTACGCCATTGGCGTGGAAGCAGGTTTTTTCATAAGTGCCGTCAGGCAGGAGGCGCAGTGCTCCCTCAACGCCTTTGGATGTAATTCCAAGCATTGTTGCGGCAATCTTTTTACGGGAATCAGGAGTCACCTGTCTTTGGTGTTGGAGCATGCCCAGGGCAGCGTGACAGACATTGTGAATCACAGTTTTTGTGGTATAATTAAGCCCGGAAATGTCTGCAACCGTGTGGACGACCATGATATCCTTGTCTCCCACATATTGTTCCATGGTTCTTCTGCCGCAGGCCAGGGAAGAGGCCACAATTTTAGGTACGCCAAATGGCAGGGACTTCATGGCCGCGGCAGCCATCCGGGCATTCTGTCCTCCCCCGATGGAAATGACGGCATCAAATAACCCTTCCGCATACAAAGCAGGCATGACTGCGGTCAGGGCATTTGACATGGTTTCGATACTCTGGGCCTTATCTAAGGGACCGAATTCTTCCCAGGTCATCCCGTAACGGGCCAGGATATCGGCAGGCCCCACCGCATCGCCGGCGTCCACCAGGGTTTTGGTGCTGATATCAATTATGAGTCCCTGGCCTCCACATGATTCAATCTCATGTTTGGCATATAAGGTTTCCTGCAGTTTGGTATCAAGAGAGGCTATCAGGGCGATTCTGTTGTGTTCCATGCTGCCTCCTAATTTCCGTACACTCTTTTTGAGTCTACAATTTCAATCATCTCAGGCGCGTGAGTTGGAAGGATGAATTCCTGGCTCTTTGCCCGTTTCTTCAGTTCTACAATGCTGTTCCATTCATCCACGATATCTAAGAAGCGTCCTGGAGGTGTGATGTCATAATGCATTTCCGGTACAGGCTTTAGGTTGTCATAGGTAAAGATAAGGTCGCCGCAGCAGTGATACTGCCCCTCGCTGGTATTAACCACAACGGTTTGATGACCAACGGAATGTCCTGGGGTGGGGTATACGCTGATACCGTCAAAAATCTCTGCCTCCCCGTCATAAAGCTTAAAGCTTCTGCCGTCAAACTGAGGTTTCAGTCCCAGAACCGGATACTCATAGGATTTATAGTAAAGAGGAATGGGATTTACGGCAAACTGGTATTCTGTTCTCTGGACATGAAGATCAGCATTTACAAAGCGGTCCAGATAATAGACATGGTCCCAGTGGAGATGGGTAAAAATAATATCCGTTATCTCACTGCACTTGATTCCCAGATTTTCCAGCTGTTCATAAACAGCATAACCCTCTGGCTGCACAGAGCCGGGATGGTGATATTTTCCGGCAATTTCTGTATCAGACATTCCTGTATCGATCATAATTTTCTTTCCGCCGCCCTGTACCAGAAATACAGTGACAGGGAGCTTTACAAAGCCCTCCACATCATAGAATTTGTGTACGCTGTGGTGATATAAGTACTGGCCCTTGCTTGTGTTGGTGAATCCTGTATTAATAGGTGTGATGGTATAGTTTGTCATATCTGTTCTCCTTTACTTTCTGAGTTTTTTCTGTTCCCACGCAATCATAGCGGTTTCTTCAATCAGTTCGGCGATCTGCCCTGCTTTCACTGCACTGGACGATATGGCGACAATGCCGTGGCCCTTTAAGATGATGGCAGCGGTCTCCGGCTCTGTATCCAGAACTTTAAACACCTTAGGCAGTTCCTCCTGAGTTACGGCCTGGGTGGTGACATCCACTACCTTGACCGGTTTTTTCAATTTGAGCTGGGAATGAAGGGTGATTAATTCCAGCTGTCTGTCATTCAGAGAAATGAGGATGGAATAGGGGCTGTGTGTATGTACAATGCCTCCTATTTTGGGGTATCGGGCATACAGGTTGCCGTGAAGGGTGGATTCCCTGGTGGGTTTGTACAGACCCTCCTGAAGGTTTCCCTGGAAATCAGTTATGGTTATATTCTCCTCACTGCACTGCCCGTAGGAAAATCCGCTGGGCTTGACAATCATCAGGTCAGTTCCCGGAATACGGACACTCAGGTTTCCGCCGGTTCCGGTTTGAATCCTGCTCTCGTATGTGCGGGATGCGGCGGCTAAGAAATCATCTTTTGCTTTTAAAAATTCCCTGTACATTGTATCTCCTTTTCATGTGTTTTCGCGCGCTTTTATACCAAAAGCATATATATTTTTGTATAAAAAATCAATATATTAAAGATAAAAAGACCGGATAGTATATAAGTTATACAAAATAAGATGATATATTGGTATAAAATATAAATATTGGTATGAATTTAAGAGATATAATGGTATAATATATACCAAAATACATGTATGCGGGATTAAAAATATACCGGGAGGGGCGAATTGATGGCAAGACAAAAATTGAGTGAGGTCATATTAGAAGATCTAAAGAAACGAATATTAACAGGAGAATACCGGACAAATCAGAAGCTTCCCACGGAGCGGGAACTGGCAAACTATTATGATACCAGCCGCATTCCGGTGAGGGAAGCCTTAAGACAGCTGGCAGACGCAGGAATCGTGAGGACATCGGCGGGTTCCGGGACCGTGGTGATATCATCCGGCAGCACCCTGTCAGACACATCCTATGGAACACCTTTTATGGAAAATGTTACGTTATTAAAGGAGACAATTATACTAAGAAGACTTATCGAATCCCAGGCAGCCAGAGAGGCGGCCCAGAACCGGTCGGCAGATGATATAAAAGAACTTCAGAATGCTCTGTTCGACAGCATTAACCAGATACGTAAGCTGAAGGCAAAGGAGAACAATTCATTTTTTGAAGCAGACGCCTGGTTTCATAAGGCTATAGCAAAGGCATCCCACAACCAGCTCCTTGTGGACTGCCTGGATGCAATACCCTATATTACAGCCAACCATCAGTTCCTTTCCCTGAAATACACTACTCCACGGGATGAGGTGGTGTCATACCATACACAGATATATGAAAACATCCTGGATATGAATGGCGAGCGCGCCTATGAATCCATGTACAACCATCTGTACCGGGTGGAGACATTGATGATGAACCACAAGCAGGAAGTAGGGGGACTGGGAGGGGAGGACGGCATATAAGCGGAAAGAGGGTGTCGCAAAATCATTAAAATAGATGATTGAGCGACACCCTCGCTCTGCAT
>ENA-ORML01000122-ORML01000122.1-human-gut-metagenome-genome-assembly--contig:-NODE-122-length-98327-cov-19.448266_pt1 | contig 98327 bp, 111 predicted proteins | sample MGYA00242103_ERZ508995 | MGnify/ENA primary metagenome ERZ508995 (study PRJEB26280, sample SAMEA2338702) | human gut metagenome | biome: human gut; feature: human-associated habitat; material: faeces... | reverse complement strand
ATATAAAAATTAAATTGTAAACAATAATTAATAAAGCAAGAAAAAAACTCTTGCTTTATTTTTTTATAAAAATATTATATAATATATTTATAAGATAAAAAGAAAGAGGTGTTTTATATGATAAAATTTATTTTACCAAAATTTCAGTTTAGAGTGGAAAAATGGAAATGGAACAAAGAATTTAGAATTTATGTCTCTAATTTAGGCAATTTTAAAGATGAACATAAAAATAATGTGCCTATTAAAATTAACAATGGTGGATATGTAATGGTAAAAACCCCTTATGGACATAAATCAGCTCATAGATTAGTTATGCTTACTTTTAAACCTATTCCAAACGCAGAAGATTTAACTATAGACCACTTAAATCATAACAAAAGAGAAAATTCTGTATCTAATCTTGAATGGGTTACACAAGAAGAAAATCTATTAAGAGCAAAGAAAGATTTTATTAATATAGTACCTAATGAAGAAAATTTTAATATAGCACCTAATAAGGCACAACTTATTAGTGTTGTTCAAAGCGGTAAATCCACTTTTAAAGATATAGAAGAAGCGGCAAAATTCTGTCAAAACGCATATAATATGAAAAATGTATCAATAGAAACAATTATAAAAAGAATTAACAATGCAATCAAAAATAATCATAATTATTGTGGTAGAGATTGGAAGGTGGGTATTATTCAAAAATGATAAAATTATTTTTAGAAGAAAATGAATGTAATGAAAGAAAATTTTATGGCTCTTATCCAAATGAACAAGAGGCTAGAAAAGCTATCATAGAATATAGTGAAAGACATAATTATCATAGACCTTTTTGGACTTGCTACACTTGTCCTAATAGTAATGAAATCCATATAGACTTTGGTAGTTGGTCAACATTTTTTATTATGGTGAATGAAGGAGAAGTAACTGATGATTGATAAAATATTAAACCCCAATACCAAAGTAGGAGATATTTTTCCTAATGATGTTACTCAAGCTAAAAATATTTACAGAGATTTATGCAAAAAATATCATCCGGATACTTTTGCGGATGATAGAGCAAATGATATAATTTCAGCTTTAACAAAATTATATAATAATGCTATCAAAGCAATTGAAACAGGTACTTGGGAGAAAAGCAATTTTATTGCAATAAAAACAACAAAAGGAACAACTTTAAATATTAATTATCTTTATCATAGGGTTTTTGAACTTGGTGAATATTATGTATGTAATCAACATATTATATACATATTTGATTTTAATAAAAAAAAGTATTATAATAATTATATAAAGCAAATTAATAAAATATCTTATAAAGATAAAAAAATGGAAAAATATTTTAAAAATCTTTTTCCGCAAGTTATATCTGAATATAATACATTAGATAATAAGCATATTATTGTAATATCAAAAACTGAAGATGTATACCCATTACGTGCGGTAATTGAAAATGTATTTAATGGTGAAATACCAGACAAACATTTAGCTTGGATGATAAGCAGATTAATAAATATTTGTTGTTTTTTAAAAATGAATGGATTAGTTCATAATGGAATTAACATTGACAATTGTTTTGTATCAACAGATTTTCATTCTATTTTATTATTAGGCGGATGGTGGTATAGTACAGACGAGGGCGCCGCAATGATTGGTACTTCAAAAGATATATATAATATTATGCCACCGCTTGTTAAAGCGAACAAAATATCTAAATCTATTACAGATATAGAATCTATTAAGGCTTTTGGGAGACAATATATTTCTACATCAGCTCCGCAAACATTTAAAAACTTTTTATCTTCAGGAACTAAAGAAAATTCAATAGAAGAAAGTAAAAAATGGGATAAGGCTTTAATAGATAGTTATGGGAAACGTAAATTTATAAAAATAATAACAAATAAAAATTTAGTTTATAAGAAAGGAAGTAATTAATATGGGATGTGGCACATGGACTACAAAAGACTGGGATAGTTATACAACAACAAGAGGGTTTTCAAGCACTTCATCAGCAAGTGAATTATATAAAAATTCAGCTATGAAAGATGAATTTAATCCAAAAAATATTGATATGAGAGAAAGTTGCGATAGTGACGAACATCCAAATTCTTCTCCTATTATTCTTGGATTAGATGTTACAGGAAGTATGAGTTCTGTATTAGAAACAGTTAGTTTAAAATTAAATACTTTGATTACTGAAATTTTCAAAAGAGAACCAGTAACAGACCCACAGATTATGTTTTTGGCTTTTGGAGATGAATATTATGATAGATGCCCACTTCAGGCAACGCAATTTGAATCAGATATTAGAATTGCAGAGCAACTTAATGATGTTTATTTTGAAAGAGGCGGTGGCGGAAATGGTGGAGAATCATATGCATTGCCATGGTATTTTGCAGCAAGACACACTAAAATAGATAGCTTTGATAAGCATAATAAGAAAGGTTTCCTCTTTACTATTGGTGATGAATGTTGTTTACCTACTATTTCAAAAGAATCCATTAAAGAGTTTATAGGCGATGATGTAGAAGCAGACATTTCAGCAGAAGAAATTTTAACTGAAGTTTCACGCAAATACGAAATCTATCATTTAATTGTAGACCCAGTTCCTTATCAGGAGCCAGAAAAAGAATGGAAAAATATGCTCGGGAAAAATTGTATTTATGTAGAAAATATTGACAATATTCCAGAAGTTATTATCTCTATTCTTGAAATTCACGCAGGAAAAAGCGTTGATGAAGTAGCAGATTCTTGGGATGGTTCAACATCAGTAGTCGTAAGAAATGCTATTAGTGACCTCTCAGTATCAAGTGAAAATGAAGGGCTTGTAGAATTTTAATAAAATTCTTTTATAATAAAAAGGCATTTTAAAAATGCCTTTTTATTTTTTTATAATTTTTTGTTATAATATTTATATAAGATAAAGAAAGGTAGTTGTTGATAAATGAAAAAAGTAAAAGTTGTAATAGGAGCTAATTTTGGCGATGAAGGAAAAGGTTTAATGACTGATTATTTTGCATCAAAAGAAGATAATACTATTGTTGTTTTACATAATGGCGGAGCTCAGCGAGGTCATACGGTTATAACTCCAGAAGGATATAGGCATGTATTTCGTCATTTTGGCTCAGGTGCTTACGTAGGAGCTGCTACGTATATTGCAAAAGAATTTATTGTAAATCCAATTCTTTTTAGACAAGAATATGAGAAACTGGCTAAACATGGTCACGTTCCTAAAGTATATATTAACAAGAAATGTAAACTTACAACTATTTATGATATGCTTATTAATCAAGTATTAGAAGCGGACCGTGGTATAAATAAACATGGAAGTTGTGGAGTGGGAGTTTTTGAAACAATTTATAGAAATAAAGATGGTGTAGATTTTAAAAATCCGGTTAATATAAATCCTGCTACTATGACAGTTGGAGAGTTTATGAGACTTTCTGTATTAAATAAAATTGATTTTCTTGATTATTTAAGAAAAAACTATGTTCCAAAAAGATTTGATGATTTTGGATTAAAAAATATATCAGTAGAGTTTATGAATGTTTTAACAAGCAACGCTGTTATTATGAATTTTATTGATGATTTTGAGTTTATGATAGAACATTCAAATTGGGGTAATGATGACATTTTAAATTATTATGATAATGTAATATTTGAAGGCGGGCAAGGTTTGCTTCTTGACCAATATAACATGGATTACTTTCCACATCTTACTCCTTCAAATACTGGTATGAAAAATCCAGCAACAATTCTTAATGCTCTTGATTATAAGGATGAAGTAGAAGTATGTTATGTTACTCGTTCTTATATGACTAGACATGGAGTTGGCAGGTTTGATACAGAATGTGAAAAGAAAAATATTAATCCAAATATGATTGATATAACAAATGTACCAAATATTTTTCAAGACTCTTTAAGATATGGTTATCTTAATTATAAAGAATTAAAAGAACGTATTTTAAAAGATGTAAATAATAACCCTTTAAAAGGCGTTGTTAAAATTAGTTTAGCTATTACTCATATGAATGAATATGAAATAGAATTAAAAGACGAAAAATTTTTTGATAACTGCTATATATCAACAGGTTATACTAGAACAAGCGTTTATTAATTGATATTATTTAAAAATTTTGATATACTTATAATATAAAGAGAAAGGAAAAAAGAAAAAATGGAATTTTTAATAGAAAAATTTTATACCATACAACAGCTTTTAGATACAATAGAAAATAGACCAAATAATAAAGTAATGAAAAACCAACATGAGTCTACTTCTAGTGATTATGAATTTACTAAAACTCATTCATATGAAGAAGCTAAATCATTGTTGCAGTATGGATATGTAGAACCTTTAGCTGAAATTAAAGCAAAAGTAAAAGCAAATATGAAAAATAATTTTATCTATAAACAAAATTCCAAAAATAAAAATTCTCCTGTTGGTTATGTTCCAAATGTACCCAATGCTTTAAAGGGTTTACCTGAAAGTATGATAACAAAAGAAAAGAAAGAAGATAAGAGAAAGGTCATTACTATTTATTATTTTAATGTAGGCAATGCTCATAGAGAAACTTCTTGGTTTTTAAAAGCAGGAATTGCTTTATTATCAACAATACAGTTAATTGAAATGGCTGGGATTCAGGTAGATTTAAGATTGGGATTTGATGGCAGCGAGGGCTCTAATCAGTCAGTTTTTGGAATCTTAAAAGTAAAAGACTTTAATGAAAGATTTAATTTACAAAAAATTTGTTTTCCTATGGCTCATCCATCTATGTTAAGAAGAATTGCTTTTAAATGGCTTGAGACAGTTCCAGGATTAACTGATACTCGTTATCAATATGGATATGGTAGGTCATATAGTGAAATAAATAATGAAATTAAAGAAGCTTTTGGAATAGATGATAAAAATGTATTTGGTCTTTTTGCGAATGAAGTACATAATATGGGTTGTAACGTAGATGAATTATTAAAATTTTTTAATATAACAAGATAAGAAAAAGAAAGAGGTTAATAAGATATGGCAGATACATAGACACTATTACAAAATGTAGAAAATTCAATGGTAGAGTTTTTAAAAGAAACTGCGATTAATAAAGTAATGGATGAAGTATTTCCAACAATACAGAAAAAGATTGAAAAAGAGTATGGTTTTTTACCAAAAGTACACGAAATAAAAATAAATGATAAACCAACAGTAAAACTTAATGAAACATTACATGAAAAATTTGATGAAGTGTTAAAGATTGTTTCATTGGATATTCCAGTATTCTTAACTGGTGCGGCAGGTACTGGTAAGAATGTAATTTGTAAGCAGGTTGCAAAGTCTTTGGGATTGAATTTTTACTTTACAAATGCGGTTAGTCAGGAGTATAAATTAACAGGATTTATTGATGCGAATGGTAAATATCAGGAAACTCAGTTTTATAAAGCATTTACTCAAGGTGGATTATTCTTCTTAGATGAAATGGATGCGTCTATACCTGAAGTGCTAGTAATTCTGAACGCCGCTATTGCAAACAGATATTTTGATTTTCCAAATGGAAAAGTAGAAGCACATCCAGACTTTAGAGTTATCGCCGCAGGTAATACAAATGGACTTGGTGCAGACAATGCCTACACAGGTAGATATTGTCTTGATAGAGCATCTCTTGATAGATTTGCTTTAGTTGATATTGACTATTCATTAGAGATTGAAAAATCTTTATGTAATGGAAATATGGAACTTATTGATTTTGTTCATGTTTTTAGAAAGGCTTGTTCAGAGGCAGGAATAGATTGTTTATGTTCATATAGAACAATAGAAAGAATTTCTAAACTTGAAAATGTATTTAATAATCTTAAAGAAATTTTAAATATTTCTTTAGTAAAAGGATTATCTGATGAAGATATGAAAATTATTTGTAAAAGAATTATTGATACTAATAAGGATTTGGTAAATAATAAATATTTAATTGAATTATGTAAAGGTATTATAGAATTACCAAAAAATTCTATTCCTACTACTAAAACAATAAAAGTTAATAATCTATATGGTCCAGATACATATCTTACATTTTAAAGGAGAGAAAGAATATGCTAAATAGTAAAAAAGAAAGAGAATTATGTTATTTCGTTACAATAGATGAAATTAAACCTATTGAGGGTGCCGACCGAGTAGAAGTGGCTGTAGTCGGCGGCTGGAAAATTATGGTTAGAAAAGGACAGTTTAAAGCGGGAGATATTGCTATTTATTTTGAAATTGATAGCAAAGTTCCAGAGGAAGCACCTTTTGATTTCTTAAGTGGAAAACACTATAAAATTAAGACACAGAAATATTTCAAAGGAACTGTTATTTCACAGGGGCTTATTATGGCGGTAGAAGATTTTGAAGGAACTAGATTTGCTGAAAAAATACCTACTCCACAGTTAGTAAATATGAATAGCGATGAAAGATTTCTTACTGCTGCACTTGGTGTAACTTATTCTGTTGTAGAAGATAACAAGAGAAAAGGAAAAAGTGCGGATAAGTATGCTAAAATGGCACAGAGAAACCCTGCTTTATTCAGAAAGAAACCAATTCGTTTTTTAATGCGTCATACTTGGGGTAAGAAAATTTTATTCTTATTTTTAGGTAAGAAAGGCGATAAGAAAGGTGAGTGGCCTGAGTGGGTTAAAAAAACTGACGAAGAAAGAATCCAGAATATGCCTTGGGTAGTAGATGACAAAAGGAAATTTATTGCTACAGAAAAGGTTGACGGTACATCAACAACTTTTTCTATGAGAAAATATAAGAGTAATTTTACAGGAAAGGTCAAATATGATTTTTATGTTTGTTCAAGAAACGTAGTTCAGACTACACCTGAAAGAGATTGCTATTATGATAGTAATGTATATTGGGAAATGGCTAAAAAATATGATATTGAAAATGTATTAAGAAAAATGCTCGAAGATGCACCAGATGAATGTGAATGGATTACAATTCAGGGTGAAACTTTTGGAGATGGGATTCAGAAAAGGGGATACCTTAAAAATGGAGAACATGATTTTAAAGCATTTAACCTTATCTACTCAAATGCGGGAAGAGCTAATACTCTTATTATGAAAGCAATTTTAGAAAAATATAACATTCCAACAGTACCGATTATTGATGCTAACTACATAATGCCAGATACTGTAGATGAAGTATTAACTTATGCTGATGGTGAATCTGCAATTGATGGCGGAATGAGAGAAGGCATTGTATTTAGAGATATGAATGGAGATTTATCATTTAAAGCTGTAAGTAATCCATTTCTCTTAAAATATCATTAAAAACTGCGGTTGTGCTGCCTTAATTCTGCATTATAGGCAGCTTTCCGCAATAAATAAGGAGAGTGAAATGAAAAAAGTATTTATTAAAATGAATAATTTAACAGACATCAAAAATTTTCTTGCGAAAGCTATGCAAGTAGAAGGAGATGTTTTAGTTAAAAAAGGACAATATGTTGTAGATGGTAAATCTGTAATGGGTGTTTTTACTCTTGATGTATCTACAGGTGTAATTGTAGAGTATCCAGCAACCGCCGCAGATTTTGATAAATTTATAACACAGTTTATTTGTTAAGAAAATCAATTAAAGGAGAATAAATAATATGACAACTACAGATTGTATAAAATATGAATCAAATACAGTATCAAATGGATTAAATACTATTTTTGCCACTTCAGCAGGAAAAACTGCCCTATATGAAGGCGTACCTTTTGTTAATACTGAACCAGTTTTGCCTAGTTCACTTTTTATAGAACCAAATTTTAATAAAATATTTGTAGATATATTTTTGCCTTGTGACTATAAGACTTTTAATAATAAGGTTGTAGTAGCCTATTTTAAAGATGGTACAAAAGAAAAAGCTGTAGTTCAGGATGGTGATACTTTTGATGTAAATACTGGTTTAGAAATTTGTATTTTAAAACATATGGGAACAAGATATGGTATAAACTTCCAGAACGCTTTTAGAAAGAATAAAAAGGCTATTGATAAAAAACATGAAAAGAATATTGCAAAAAAAGTTGAAGCAGAAAGAAAGAAAAATGCAGCAAAAGCAAAATTAGAAAGAAAGAAACGTAAGAGAAAGGAAGAGCAGATTGATACTATTGCTAAAGCAATTATCAAGGCTCAGTGTTCTGATGATGGCTGCGATTGTGAAGGATAGTTATAAAATTTTTATAATAAAAGAGTAGCTTAAAATCTACTCTTTTTATTTTTTTATAAAATTATTATATAATATATGTATAAGATAAAAAAGGAGAAAAAATAAATGATTACAGAAATAAACATTATTTTTACATATAATCCTAAAGAATCAGAAAGACACCAAATAACAACCTTTTTAAAAGACAATCACAGCTTTATCTTTCCTAACGCCTATATTAGAATGTATGAATGTTATACATCAGGACTTTGTTTTGCGGATTCTTTTACAAAATTTTTAAAAGAACGATTTGCAGTCTATATAGATAATATAGAAATTTTTACATATTTTTACGATTATATAGATGAAATTAATCTCTCTTCAGCACAGCAACTATTTTATATTATAGTAAATGAAAATACTGAAAAAAATATTGTTGATAATATTTTAAATCAGTTAAAAACGACATGTGAAAATAAATACAAAGGAATTATTTTACCTTTTAAAAAAATATATCAGAATGAAGGATATTTAAAATATCCAAATAAAATTTATGCAGAACTAGAAAAGGAGTAATAATAAAATGGCAAAATATTATGGAGTAATTTTATTAAGTAAGACAATTTCAACAGAAAAATTAAATTCTCTTGAGTATGCTATAAAAGAAAAAATAAAAAGTTCTGAAGAAGAGTCCTTTTTTAAGGTAATTCAAGACACTTCTTTGTCAGATGCGTCTAAAAAATATATTTCAAATTGGAGGTCATCTCTTGACCTTCATATAATAGTTTGGAGAAAAAGTTGTCCAACTTTAGTTTTTCAGCAAACTGATAATTTTATTATTCTGGTGGATAATTTTACTACATCAGAAAAATGCAATAAATGGGTTGAAAAAATAAAAAAGATTAATAAAAAAGGCATAGTAATGGGATTAAATAAATTAAAAGCATCAAAAGATATATTTGAATTTTAATAAAAATTATTATATAATATTTATATAAATTAATAAAGGAGTTGATATTTAATGAAACATTATATTATAAGTGAAAGAGCATTATTAAGTTTATACAGAGCAGAGGAAGAACTTAATGCATTAGAAGCTGGTGGGGTAGATAACTGGAGTTGGTATGATGAATCTTTGAACTCAAACTTGGAAGACGCAAAGAAAGATTTTAATATTCCTGAAGATGATGAAACTTTTGATTATGAAGCTCTTGCTCAAAAAATGTTAGAAGCTGGTATTAAAAATGGCGGGGTAGTGCCTTATGAAAACTAATAATTTTTTACCAAGTGATTTTTATTGTACAGAATGTGGAAGAAAAGGCATCCCCATTATTAGAATAGCGGGAAAAGAAAGAGAAGCGGGACACTTAAAAAAATTATATTGCTTATATTGCCAGAAAGAAACAAATCATGCTGAAATAAGACCTTTTGGTAAGTATAATAAAGAAGATTTTAAAAAAGAATTTAGATTAGGAAGATTTGTCAATGGTAATAGAATCAAAAAAGAAGATTTAATGTTCTGCTCAAAAGAAGATTGTGAATTTAATGTAAATAAAAGATGCTGGAATTGTAGTTATAGTTTTGATTGTGAATATAGAATTGATAAGGAGAATTAATAATGGGAGATTTATTTGTAATGATGGGAGTGCCTGGTTCAGGTAAAACCACTTTAGCTAAGAAATTAGTAGAAGATAAGCCAAATACAATAAAAGTATCAAGAGATGATATTAGATTTTCTTTACTTGAAAAAGATGATGAATATTTTGCAAAAGAAGATAAAGTCTTTAAAACTTTTACTGAAACTATTGATAAATATTTGGCGGAAGGTAAAAATGTTATTGCTGATGCGACTCATCTTAATTGGGGCAGTAGAAAGAAATTAATTCATAATTTAACTGTAAAGCCAGACCAGATTTTAATAGTATATGTAAAAGTACCATTAGAAAAAGCTTTAAAACAGAATGAATTAAGAAAAGGTACTAAATCTTATGTACCACCAGAGGTTATTAAAAATATGTGGGAGAATCTTAAGCCACCCGCTGTATATGAAAATGATTTTTATTATGAAGTAGATGAAAATGAGAAAATTACTTTAATAAATTTATATTAAAAGGAGAATAAATTATGGGAAAAATTTACTTGACTTCAGATTTACATTTTTGCCATGATAAAGATTTTATTTATGAGCCTCGTGGTTTTAAATGTGTAGAAGATATGAATGAAACTATTGTTAAAAATTGGAATGGTTTAATTACCGAAGATGATGATGTATATATTCTAGGTGATTGTATGTTAAATAACAATGCGAAAGGGATGAATTTGTTAGAATCTTTAAATGGAAGATTACATATTATTACCGGAAATCACGATACGAATCTGCGTATTAAATTATATGCAACAGCAAAAAATGTAGTATCTATAGATACTTGTGCAACTATGCTAAAATATAAAAAATATAATTTTTACTTATCTCATTATCCAACTATGACATCTAACTATGATGATAAAGGATTATTTGGTGTCATTAATTTATGTGGTCATCTACATACTACAGATAAATTTTGGGATATGGATAAACATGGATTGGTATATCATGTTGAACTGGATGCTCATAGTATGAGACCTGTTTTAATTGATGATATTATTGAAGATATAAAATGGTTTTATATGGAGGTTGAATAATATGAATGATTATTTAGATGAAAATATTGGATGTTTAGGCGTTATTGGAATATGGGCTATAGTTATTGCTATAATATTTATTGAACCTTTTATTACTTTTGGATTTGGTTTTCTGATGGGATTAATACTTAAAATTACTATTGGACCTTTAATGGTATCAGGACTTGCGGCAATGGGAATTACTATTGCATTAAAAGATATTCCAATTATATGGGCGGTATTGTCTGTTATATCAGGTTTATTTAAGTCTGAAATTGTATCAAATATTAGAGAACTTAAAAATAAAAAGAGTGAATGGTAGAGTAGTATTTAATGCTACTCTTTTATTTTTGGCTGTCGTTGACGGTGCTGATTTTACGCATGCATATAGGATTTTTTATTCATTGTTTGACATTAAAATTCTTTTTTGATAAAATAAGGGTATATAAATAATAAAAGGAGAAAGACTATGGTTAAATCAAAGTTAATAACAGCACATTATGATGAAGAATCTGGTTTATCATATGTAAAAATAGCAAATAAATTTGGAACTTTTGATGCTCTTGCTGCATTACATCCAAAAGATAAAGAAAATAAAAGAGGCAGCCGATATGCAGGATGTGAGTATGCTCATATTAGAGCTGAAATAAAAAGTGTAAAAGAACAAATAAAATCTCAAAGATATAGAATCAAAGTTTTAACAGAATTACTTGCAGAATATCAAAATTCTGATAATGTAAATATTAATTCTATTGAAAGCAAAAAAGTAAAAAGAAAAATTACAGAAGAAATTAAAAAACTAACTGATTTAAAACAAGATAAAATAAAATTAGAGCAAAGTTTAGAAAATAAAATTCAATCAAGAGAAAGAATATTAAATAGTTTTAACCAAAAGAAACAAGCCAAAAATAAATAATTTTATTATAGTATTCTTTATATTAAATATGAAAAAATATTTTTTTATAGAAAGGCGAATATATGATAAATTTTTGTATAGGTCTTTTAGTTGGACTTTTTGGTATTAATTTAATTGATAGTTTAAATAATATTTTAGCTCAAGTAACAAAACATATTTGTACTAAAATCGCTTATAAAGATTATCTGATTGAAAAAGAATTACAAGAAGCGGAGTTACCTCCTGAAAATACTTGTTGTATAGGATTTCAAGCTCCTGAAACAGAAGAAGAATATTACGAGGAGGAAGAAGAATGATAACTTTTATAGACACTTGTTATTTATTAAATAATTTAGATAAAATAAATGACCATTTTTATATTAGTAGTGTAACAATAGAAGAACTAGAAAATATAAAAACATCTATTCATAAAGATGAAGATGTAAAATATAAAGCAAGAAAAGCAGTCCGCTTTTTAACTGATAATCGTTCTAATTATACTGTTATCCCTTTTAAATTTTCTTATGAAGAATTAAATGAATTATTTGATGACTTGCCTAGAAATAACGATTCTCAAATATTAGCATGTGCATACTCCGTTTATTTAGAGGCACAAAAGGATAATACAAATTTTATTTTTATTACTAATGATTTATTATGTCAGCATTTTGCAGAACTTCTTGGCATTCCAGTGTCTTTTGATGAAAATAATCAGAAGGAAGAATACACAGGATATAAGGAGATTGAATTAAACGAAGAAGATTTAGCACATTTTTATAATGATATATATAATGATAATTATATTAATCATTTTAATTTATTAGAAAATGAATATGTGATTATTAAGCAAGATGGGAATATTGTTGATAAGTATAAATGGAAAGATGGGAAATATATTAGGATTGGATATAAAAAGATTCCATCTAGATTTTTTGGGGATATATCTCCAATGAATGGCGATGTATATCAACAGTTAGCTATTGATAGTTTACTTAACAATCAAATTACTGTTTTAAGAGGTAAGGCGGGCTCCGGTAAAAGCTACTTAGGCCTGGGCTCATTAATATCTTTATTTGAAGCTGGTAAAATTAATAAAATTATTATTTTCTGTAATACTGTTGCAGTAAGAGGAGCAGCTAAGTTAGGTTTTTATCCAGGAGATAAGGATGAAAAATTATTGGATTCTCAAATTGGTAATTTCCTTGCTTCTAAATTTGGTGGAATGGACCAAGTTGAAACGATGATTGAGCAAGGCACTTTAGTGTTAGTACCCGCGGCAGACTGTAGAGGTATGGATACTACTGGTATGCAAGCTGGTATATATATTACAGAAGCACAAAATAGTACAATAGATATGATGAAACTAATGCTACAAAGAGTTGGTGAAGATGCTGTTTGCGTAGTTGAAGGTGATGACAAGAGTCAAGTAGATATGGTAAGCTATAGCGGTGATAATAATGGTTTATCAAGATTATCTGAAGTATTTAGAGGAAAGCCTTTTTATGGAGAAGTTACTTTACAAACTTGTTATAGGTCAAAAATTGCGGCAACCGCAGAATTAATGTAGTTTTATGATAGGCAAATTTAGTTATTTTAATTAAATTTGCCTATTTTTTTATTTCTTATTGACAATTTATCATTTTTTTGTTATAATAGTATTATAAGATAAATTAGAAATAAATTTGCAAAGCAAAAAAGGAGTAAAGAGAATGAGAAAAGTTGTTCAACATTTTGTAAAAGTTTGTAAGCATAAACACTATGTGCGACAATATTGCTGGAAACTAGGATTATATAAACAAGGAATATTACATGATATATCTAAATTTTCTCCTATAGAGTTTTGGGAAAGTGTAAAATATTATCAAGGTAATAGAAGTCCAATAGATGCTTGTAAAGAAGATAAAGGTTATTCAATGGCGTGGCTACATCATAAGGGTAGAAATCCACATCATTATGAATATTGGCAAGATAATTTTGACAAAGGTGGAGAGCCTTTACAAATGCCTTTTAAATATGTTCTTGAAATGCTATGCGATTATTTGGGTGCAGGTCGTGCCTATATGGGAAAACAATTTACCTATGAAAAAGAATTAGATTGGTGGATAGAGAAGAAAAAGAAGGGTTTAGCAATGCACCCACAAACTAAAATATTTTTAGACTATTGTTTAATAGATTTAGTTTGTTATGATGAAGATTATGTTTTAGACGTAGATAGACTTAAGCGAATATATGATATGTTATCTGAAGCATATAATAAGGAGAGAAAATAATGATTGAGATATATACAGACGGAGCTTGTAGTGGGAACCCTGGTCCTGGCGGTTTTGGAGTGGTAGTTTTTGAAGGCGAAAAAATACTTCACTATCATAGTGAACAATCGCAAAAGACTACCAACAACAGAGAAGAAATAAAAGCTATTAGTTATGCTATAAAATATTGTTTAAGAGAGAAAATTTCTGCAACAATATATACTGATTCCGCTTATTGCTATAATGCCCTAAACACATGGATATATTCATGGGCTAGAAATAATTGGACTAATAGTAAAAAACAAGAAGTAAAGAATAAAGATGTATTTGAAGAAATCTATAATAATTATATAGAAAATTTTTCCAATTGTCAAATTAGAATAGAGAAAATTAAGGGACATAGCGGTATTCTTGGAAATGAGATAGCTGATGCTCTTGCTACTGAAGATGAAGTAAGATTAGATTTGTTATTATGGGAATAATTTTGACAAATAAAAATATTTTTGATATAATTATAAGTATGGAGAAAAAGTAAAGATAAAAAAGAAGAAAAGGAGTTAAAATATGAATAACTTGTATAATAAAGAAAGTATTGAGAGTTTAGACCCGCTACAATTTACAAGATTAAAACCTCAAGTTTATTGTGGTGATACAACTTATTCAACACAACTTTTAGTTGAGATAGTTTCTAACTCTATTGATGAATTTAAGTTAGGTCATGGTGATAAAATTGACATTACTCTTATAAATGAAGATACTATATCTGTAAGAGATTATGGACAAGGTATATTGGTTAATTCTTTGAGAGAAGATGGAAAAACAGTATTAGAAGCAGTATTTAGTGTATTGAATACTTCTGGTAAATATAGAGAAGATGGTACTTATGAAGGAACTTCTCTTGGTAACTTTGGTATAGGTTCAAAGCTTCCTACATTTTTATCTCATAATCTTACTGTAACTTCTTATAGAAATGGAGAATATGAAACTATTGAATTTATAGAAGGCGTTTTTGATAGAAGAGAAGTTGGAAAAACAAAAGAAGAATCAGGAATTTATGTAGCTTGGCAGCCAAGTGAAGAATTTTTTACTCATACTAATGTAGAATTAAATAAAGTAAAAGATTATTTAAAAACATTATCTTGTTTATGTCCTGGATTAAATATTTCTTTAACTGATAAAAAAACTGATAAAGTGATTAATTATTATAGTGATAATGGTATAAATGATTTAGTTACTGATTTAGTTAAAGATAAAGAAATTATAAATAATAGATTATGTATTAAAGATAAAGATGGTAAAAATGATATTGATTTAGTTTTAACATATACTTCAAATTATTCTTCCACTATTATTCCTTATGTAAATACAGGTTTAACAGAGAGCGGAAATCATATTTCTCAAATTAAAACTATTATAACTAGAGAATTTAATAAATTCTTTAGAGAGAAAAAATGGTTAAAAGATAAGGATGATAATTTAAGTGGAGAAGATATTCAAGAAGGAATGTTTCTTGTATTTAATTTAACGGCTCCTAATGTTAAATATGATGCACAGGTAAAGAGTAGAATTACAAGCATTGATATGAAACCATTTAATTCAATTATTTCTGCAAATATTCAGACATGGTTATCTATTAATGAAAAAGAAATAAAAGAAATTGCGGATAAAACTATTAATGCTAAGAAAGCAAGAGATGCAGCTAAAAAAGCAAGAGAATCTATCAGAGCAAAAGAGAAAAAAAGAAAAGAAAAAGTTTTAAAATTTGATACAAAACTTGCGGATTGTAATTCAAAAGATAGAACTAAATGTGAGGTATATATAACAGAGGGAGACAGTGCTAGTGGTAATTTAAAGACAGCTCGTAATAATAAGTTTCAAGCTATCATGCCAATTCGTGGTAAAATTTTAAATGTAAGAAAAGCAACTTTAGAAAAAATACAAAAAAATCAAGAAATTATGACAATGATTGACGCTTTTGGTTTAACTGTTGATATGAAAACAATGAAATTAACATATGACCCTGCTGACTTAAGATATGACAAGATTATTATTATGTCAGATGCCGATGTAGATGGTGCTCACATCAAGAACCTTTTCTATACCTTTATTTGGACATTCTGTCCTGAGTTGATATTAGATGGACACATTTATGCGGGAGTACCACCACTTTATAAGGTAACTGAAGGAAAAGATACATATATTTATCTTAAAGATGATGAAGAATTAGAAAAATATAGAGCAAAAGCTACAAAGAAATATCAGGTTAAACATTTAAAAGGACTCGGAGAAATGTCCGCTGATGAAACTGAAATTTTGGTAGACCCAGAACAAAGAATTATTAGACAGATTACTGTAGATGATATTATGAAAACAGATGATTTATTTGATGATTTAATGGGAACTAAAATTGTCCCAAGAAAAGAGTTTATTCAAACTCATAGTCATGAAGCACAATATATATAAAAATTGATTTTTTATAAATAATAAGATATAATATATATAGAAAATAAAAAAGGAGAGTTTTAAATGCACAATTTATCGAGAGAACTTGAACAAAACTTTATAGAATATGCAGTTGCGGTTAACTCAGATAGAGCTCTCCCTGATTCTAAATCTGGTTTAAAACCAGTTGCAAGAAGAATTTTATGGGGAGCATATGACAGTGGTTATACATCATCAAAGGAACACGTTAAATGTGCAAGAATAGTTGGAGATGTCATGGGTAAATGGCATCCCCATGGTGATTCTAGTATATATGGAGCGTTAGTACGTTTATCTCAACCTTGGATAATGCGTTACCCTTTAATTGATTTCCACGGAAATATGGGTAATATTAGTGGAGATGGTCCCGCTGCTTATAGATATACAAATGCAAGATTGGCAAAGATTACAGAAGATGGTTTATTAAATGGATTAAAGAAAAAGAATGTTGACTTTATTCCTAACTATGATGAAAATGCAAATGAACCAATTACACTTCCCGCAATTTTTCCTAATCTTCTGTGTAATCCAAATAGCGGAATTGGCGTAGCTATGGCTTGTTCATGGGCACCGCACAATTTAAAAGAAGTTGCACAAGCAATATATGATGTAATGGATGGAAAAGAACCTACATTACCAGGTCCTGATTTCCCAACAGGTGGTTTGATTATAAATAAAAATGATATTCCGCAAATTATGGCGACAGGCAGAGGGACTGTAAAAGTTAGAGGACAGTATAAAATAGAAAAAAATAATATTGTTTTCTATGAAATCCCTTATGGAGTGAGTACAGAAGCGATATTAAATTCAATAGGTAAAGCTTGTGATGAAAAAGAGATTGAAGGAATTTCTGAAGTAGTTGATGAGAGTAGTAAAAAAGAAATTAGAATTGTTATCTCTTGTAAAAAAGATGTAAATGTTGAAGGGGTAGTTAAAAAATTATTTGCAAAAACAAATTTGCAATCGTCTTTTTCATATAATCAGGTTGGATTAGTAGGTAAAACGCCTACAGAATTAAATTTAAAAGATTGTATAAATATTTATATAGAACATAATATTGATTGTTTGAAAAAAGAATTAGAATTTGATTTAGCGAAAGCAAAAGCAAGATTACATATTGTAGATGGGCTTTTAATTGCTCTTGAAGATATTGATAATGTTATTACTTTAATTAAAAAATCTGAAAATTCGGCTAAGGCAAAAGAAGGCTTAAAATCTAAGTATAATCTTTCAGAAGAGCAGGCTAAAGCTATATTAGATATGAGATTATCTAAATTAGCACATATGGAGAAAATTGCTTTAGAAAATGAAAAAAAAGAATTAATTAATACAATTAATGATATTAATGATATTTTAATTAATAAGAGTAGACAGTTATCTATTATTAGAGAAAGACTTGTTGCTATTGTTAAAAAATATGGCGATAATAGAAGAACAGAATTAGCACAAATTGAAGTACCAAAAGATGATAAAGAAATTGAAGCCGTTATTCCAGAAGATGTGGTAGTAATTACAACTCAAACTGGTTATATCAAACGAGTTCCAAAAAAGAGTTTTAAAGTACAGCGTAAAAAAGGTAAAGGTGTGAAATCTGCAGATTCTGTTATATTAGATGCTTTTTCTACTAATACTATTGATACTTTAATGGTATTTACTTCAAAAGGTAAAATGTATAAAATATTAGTAGATAATATTCCTGCTGGAACAAATGTATCTAAAGGTGTACCTTTAACAACTTTAATTAATTGCGGAAATGATGAATCTATTGTTGCGGTTACCTCTCTTAATAGAAAAACAGATGCAAAATATGTAGTATTTATAACTAAAAAGGGATTAGTTAAAAAGACAGAATTAGAAGAATATACAAAAATAAAAAGAAGTACAGGTATCGCCGCAATAAAAATAAAAGATGGTGATGATATAGCAAATGTAACTTTTTTAAAGGACGAAGATTTAATTTTAATAACAAAGAAAGGTCAATCAATTCATTTTATTACTACAGATATTAAACCTATTGGTAGAACAACTTCTGGAGTAAAAGGTATTAAGATGGATGAAGATGATGAAATTGTTATTGGGTTACCTATTCATAATGAGAAAGATAAAGTTGCAGTATTTACTTCAAAAGGTTTAATGACTCAAACAGAGTTAGACGAATTTCCTTGTCAAGGCAGAGGCGGAAAGGGCTTAATGATTTATAAACCAAAAGAAAGTACGGGTAATATTATTGGAGCTTTAATGTTAAGTGAAGAAGATAATATTTTAGCTATTGGTAGACCAAACTCGATTTGCATATCTGCACGAGAAGTTCCAACTATAAAAAGAGGTGGAGCTGGTAATTTAATGATTAAAGATAGTATAATAACATCAGTAGTGAAGTTATAAAATAAGAGGGTATATAAACCCTCTTATTGATTTTTAATAAAAATTATTATATAATATTTATATAAGAATAAAAAGGAGTTGTAATTTTATGATAAAAACATTATATCCAATTTTTCAGAAGTGGTCAGAAAAAGGTTCAATATATTTTGTATCAGATACACATTTTGAAGATGCAGATTGTAAGTTTATGAACCCAGATTGGATTACTCCAGAAAAACATATAGCCAATTTAAAAAAACTAGTCCATAAAAATGATACATTAATTCATTTAGGTGATGTAGGCAATCCCGCATATATGGATGAATTAAAATGTTATAAGGTATTAATCACAGGTAATCACGATGTAAAAAGTAAAATGGTTGGTCATTTTGATGAAATTTATACAGGTCCGCTATTCATAGCAGATAGAATTTTATTGAGTCACGAACCAATTAGTGGACTAGGAGAAATGTGTTTAAATATACATGGGCATGTTCATAATGGTACTTTTTATGATGGTGAAGGATTAAACTTTGCATCAGATGTAATAGAATGGAATGAAAATAATACTATTATAAGTTTAAAAGATATTTTAGAAGCTGGATATTTAAAAGATGTTAAAAATTATCATAGAATAACAATTGATGAAGCGATAAAAAAGAAAGGTGTAATTAATGAATAATTTTTTTAAGATAGAAAGAATGAAACAATTAATTCAATTATTAAATGATTGGACTAATAAATATGACGCAGGTTATCCAGTAGTTTCAGATATTGAGTGGGATAAAAATTATTTTGAATTAAAAGCACTAGAAGAAGAAACGGGAATATGCTTAATAGGTTCTCCAACTCAAAATATTTATTATGAATTTAAGACAAGCCTAACAAAAGTAAAACATAATCATCCTATGTTATCTCTTGATAAAACAAAAGACTGGCAAGAGTTTATAGAATATTTTGAAAATAAAGATGTTGTAGGTATGCCAAAATTAGATGGATTAACTGTATCTCTTGTATATGAAAATGGTAAAATTGTTTCTGCTGAAACAAGAGGTGATGGAGAGATAGGGGAAGATGTTACTCATAACATTTTAACTGTTCAAGGAGTTCCTTATATTATTCCATATAAAGAAAGATTAATTATTGATGGCGAAATAATTTGTACGGATAAAGATTTTGAACCTTTTAAAGAAGAATATAAAAATAATAGAAATTTTGCAAGTGGTTCTATTAGATTATTAAATGCTAATGAATGTAGAAAAAGAAAATTAACATTTGTAGTATGGAATGTGGTAGAAGGTTTAGAATCTACAGTTATAAAAAATTTTACTACATTAAGCAAATTAGGTTTTACTGTACCACCTTGGACTTCTAGTTTTGATTGGGATGCTAGAGATTTTCTTGTAAATTCTTGTAAAGAATTAGGTTATCCTATTGATGGATTAGTAGGTAGATTTAATGATATAGAATATGGAACTTCATTAGGGTCAACTAGTCATCATGCAAGAGCAGCTTATGCTTTTAAATTTAGTGATACAGAAGTAGATACTGAATTATTAGATATTGAATGGATGATGGGTAGAACTGGAGTTTTAACTCCAGTAGCTATATTTAAACCTGTAGAACTAGAAGAAACAACTGTATCAAGAGCAAATCTACATAATATTAGTGTTATGGAAGAGTTAAGTGGAGGTTTTGAAAGAAAAGGAGATATTCTTCATATTTATAAGGCTAATATGATTATACCTCAAGTTAAATCATGGGAACATATAGGAGATTACTCTGAAGAAAAACATATTAATATCCCCAATACCTGTCCTGTTTGCGGACATCCTACAAAGATTTCCATTTCAGCTTCTGGCGTGAAGAATTTAGTTTGTGAAAATCCACAGTGTGAAGGCAAACTTATTAATAAATTAGACCATTTTTGTGGTAAAAAAGGTATGGATATAAAAGGTTTATCTAAAGCGACTCTTGAAAAATTAATTAACTGGGGTTGGGTAAATAAAATTACTGATATTTATAGTTTAAATAAATATAAAAAAGAATGGATAGATAAAGAAGGTTTTGGTGAAAAATCAGTCACTAATATTCTTCAAGCTATTGAAAATAGTAAGATATGTAAATTAGAAAATTTTATCTCCGCATTAGGCATTCCACTTATAGGTAAAACAGTTGCAAAAGAAATTGTAAAATATTTTACAACTTGGGATGATTTTATTAGTGCTGTAGGAGATGGACAATGGTCTACATTAGATGGATTTGGCCCTGAAATGGAGAAAGCATTAAATTCTTTTGATTTTTCCATAGCGAAAGAAGTTGAGCCATATTTAACTTTTGAAAAAATAGTTACAAAAAATGAAGATATTACATTAAAAGGATTAACTTTTTGTGTAACAGGAAAATTAAAAGAATTTAAAAATAGAGATGCTATAAAAAGTTATATTGAAGATTTAGGCGGAAAAGTTACTGGTTCTGTAAGTAGAAATACAAATTATTTAATTAATAATGATATTAATTCTACAAGTGCGAAGAATAAAACTGCACAAAAATTAGGTATTCCGATTATTACAGAAGAACAATTGAAGAAGATGATTGACAATTAAAAAATTTTTAGGTATAATATAAATATGAAAAATAAAGGAAATTTAAAAAGTATCGCACATAAGTTAGTTAAAACTGAAAAAAGATTGGCTTTAGCTCAAAAAAATAATGATGCTGAGCAGATAAAGTATTATCAGTCAGAAATTATAAAACTAAGTGCGGGACTAAATTTTGAAGAAATTATGTATATTGATGAATTTATATTAAAACAAAAATTTCTTGACAATTAAAAATTTTTGTGATATAATATTCATATAAAGATACAAAGTATCTAATATAAAAAATATTTTAAATTAAAGGAGAAAAATTAAAAATGGCAGTATTAAAAGAAAATTCAAGAAAAGTATTTGATTATGTTAAGAGTGTAAACGGAGAAAACATTACAGCAGCTGATATTGCAACAGCTACAGGTCTTGAAGTAAGACAGGTTAATGGTATTGTTACTTCAGCTTTCCAGAGAAAAGGTCTTATGGAAAGAATTCCAGCAGAGATTGAATTAGAAGATGGAACACATAAACCAGTTAAGTTTATTAAACTTACAGAAGCTGGGGCTGCATTTGACCCAGATGCTGAAGCTACAGCTGAATAATTTTAATTTCAGATATAAAATAGGGTTGAATTATTATTCAACTCTATTTTTATATCAAAAAATGAGGAACTATGGAATATATAATATTAATTATTAGTATTCTTATTTTGATTTTTGTTTTTTATAAAGGTAGTAAAATCCAAAAAATAAATGAAGATATTAAAAATCAAAATAAAGAATTTGAAATAAAAAATAAGTTATTAAAACAAGAGAATGAAGATTTAATTCTCAAAAGAAATAATGAAATAGATAATTTAACTAAGATTACAAAACAATTAGAGGAAGAAAAAGAAAAGCGTATATCAATCGCAGAGAAAGAATATCAAACCAATATTGCTAATATTAAACAAAAATATGAAGATGAAAAGATAGATTGGGAAGATAGTAAAAAATTATTACAAAAATCTTATTCTGATTTTCAAATGGAAACCTTAAAAAAGATGGATGATGAACATAAAGAGCTAGACACGATTCGTCAAACTCGCATCGCCGCACAAAAGGCAATAACAAGAGAAAAAGAAATTAAAGAACAAAAAGATTTTTATTGTTTACCTTGCTCTATTGCTGACAGAAATGATATTCAAACTCTCGAAAGAGTAAAAAAAGATTTAAACAAACCAAGAATATTAAGTATGTTAATTTGGTCAACTTTCTTTCAAAAACCTATGACTTCTTTATGTAATAATGTTTTAGGTGTTTCTACTGTTACAGGTATATATAAAATTACCAATCAAATAAGCGGAGAGAGCTACATTGGTCAAGCAGTAGATGTAGCTAAAAGATGGAAAGACCATGCTAAGTGCGGATTAGGGATAGACACTCCCGCAAATAACAAACTTTATAAAGCAATGCAAGAATATGGTATTTGGAATTTCTCTTGGGAATTAATTGAACAATGTCCAAGAGAACAATTAAATGAAAAAGAGAAGTATTATATAGATTTATATATGACAAATGATTTTGGTTTTAATAGCAATAAAGGAGTGGGAAAATAATGAAATTTAATAATACAAGAGTAATGAATTTTGAAGGCGCCCTAAGAGGTATGAGAAATCCTAAAGAAAGTTATCACTTAAGTGATAGTTTTTTTGGATTAGTTGATTGTGAATATACAGAGGCTGATTATAATATAGCTAGTATATGGGCGGAAAATGAGAAACCTGAATATTATGATAATTTTGGAGATTATGAAGAAGAAAGAATAGCATTAGAAGATAAGTATGATAAATGGCTATTAGACAATGGAGTTTTATATAGGAATAATGATGATATGATTGCAGAGGTTGCTTTTATAGGACCAAAAGATTTGGAATTAGCACAACGTCTTATTAAAGCCGGCCCAGAGCACCGTAAGTTTATGCGTCAGATTATTGTTTCTGTTGATATTACAGCTCCACTATACTGGTAGAATTCTTTCTGCCAATGAAATACTTTTCCTAGTTATCGCTAGGGGTCGCATAATATGTGGCTAACGGGGAACTTACCCAAGAATCCCGTGGGAAACTAATTATATTAAAACGTGTCAAACTTGTTTAACAGTATTTGGATACTTTTAAAGATATAATAGGAAATAAAAAAGGAGAATAAAATATGGAAAAACAAGTAAGACAATCTAAACCAAGAATTGATTTAACTGGTAAAAAATTTGGTCGATTAACTCCACAATATTATATAAAAGGTGGTAAATGGCATTGCATATGTGATTGTGGAAAAGAATTAGATGTAGATACAAGAAATTTAAATAGCGGTCATACTAAAAGTTGTGGATGTTATCAAAAAGAAAAAGCATCTCAAAATGCAATTAATATGATAGGATATGAAAATGACAATTTTAAAGTATTAGAAAGAGATGGCTCTTCTAATATAAGCCAAGCCGCAAGATGGAAGTGTATTTGTAAACATTGTGGTAATATATTTACCATTGAAGGCAAACATTTAAGAGCAGGAGACACTGCTTCTTGTGGATGCCAACATTCTAAAGGAGAGCGAAAAATTACACAAATGCTTATTAATAAGGGATGTGAATTTTCTACTCAATACACATTTCCAGATTTAATTGGTATAGGAGGAAGAAGATTAAGATTTGATTTTGCAATATTTTTAAATGGTCAATTAAAACATCTTATTGAATTTAATGGATTACAACATTATGAAAAGCCTAAAGGGAAATGGGGAGAAGAATGGGAAAATTTAATTGAAAACGATAAGAGAAAAGTAGAATATTGTAAACAACATAATATACCACTAAAAATTATTAAATATGACCAAGATTTTACAATATTAGATTTAATATAATTAGAACCTGTAGAGACTATTCCCTATGCCTTCTAGGCGGGGAAGTAGGGCTACTATTGATACGTAGTCTAGTTTTAGGAAACGAAGCTAGTTAAATGCCGAAATGGTATCCTCTCATTAGAGAGTAAAAGATAGTCCATAAATGGGAAAGAATTTGATACTTATAAAGTTGGAACAGTAGCTAATTCAACTTCTACAATGCATAAAATTACAAGCAAGCCTATTACATTGGATTGTTTTGAAATGGATGATTATGAAGAATATTGCAATTTTCATTCAGATTTTCTTGGTAAAGATGGCTTAAGTGCAGATGATTGTGAGTCTATGATTTTTTGTCAATGGATTCCATTCTTAGAAGGATTGAGGAAGAAATATCTTGATACTAAAGATGAAAGATATTGGAAAGAACTTATCCGTTGGTTACCAGAATCATGGCTTCAAACTAGAACCGTTACAATGTCATATGAAAATCTTTTTGCTATGTGTAGTAAAGGACAAAGAAGATTCCATAAATTAAATGAGTGGAGTGGAATCCATACTAAAGTAAATGAATTTTTTATTCAATGGGCAAGAACATTGCCTTATGCAGGAGAATTATTATTTTTAGATGAATTAATAGATAAAAATAATAATTAATACTTTTAGAAGTAAATAAGTATAATTTTGACAAGATAAAAATTTTTTGTTATAATATAAATATGAAATAAATAAGATAAAAGAAAAATTAAGGAGAAAAAATAATTATGAAAAAAATGATTAACACAGAAACTATTGAAGGAAGAGTTTTTCAACATGATTTAAAAATAAAGACAGTCCAAAATTCACAGTCTCCAAATTTTGGAAAAGCTTTTATTCAAGGTAATCTTGAAATTGCAACTGATGAAGCCGGTTTGAATGTTATTAAAGTTCATTATACTTATGTATCTGAATCAACAAAACAGGGCGGAAAGAATAGCACTTTTACAAATTTAAAGAATATTATTGAAGAAGGAAAGACTTGGATTGCAGATGGTAAAGATAATGCTACTTTAGTTCAGGTAACTCCATCAATTGCTTTAAATGACTTTTATATAAATGACAATGGAGAAGACCAGTTAGTATCAGAAAAAAGAAATGAAGGCGGATTTGTAAACTTCATTACTTTAAATCAGCTTAACAAAGATGAAACTGCAAGAACAAAATTCAATACGGATATGCTTATTACTAACATTGCTCATATTGAAGCTAATCCAGATAGAAATATCAAAAAAGATTATGTTGTTGTTAGAGGAGCAATCTTCAATTTTAGAGGTGATATTTTACCAATGGAATTTTCTGTTAGAACAGAAGATGGAATGAAATATTTTGAAAGTTTAGATGTAACAGAAGCACAGCCTTTATTTACACAGGTATGGGGACATGTACGTAATTTCACTCAGGAATATACATATACTCAGGCTTCAGCATTTGGCGAAAATGCAGTAAGAACTTCAAAGAGAACAACAAAAGAATATCTTATTACAGGAGCTAGTCCAGTTCCTTATGATTTCGGAGATGAAAAGATTTTAACAGCTGAAGATGTAACAAAAGCAAACCAGAACAGACAGGTTTATCTTGCTAATGTTAAAAAGCAGCGTGATGAATATATAGCACAGAAAGCAGCTAATAATACTCCTTCTCCTGCAACACCAGTTGGTGCAGTAGCTGCTGGCAATTTTAATTTCTAATAAATAGAAACAAAAGTAACAACAATGAACAATAAGAGGGGAACCTCTTATTGTTTAGTTTTAAAATATAATAAGAAGGAGATTTAAAATGAGTGATATAAATTTAGCAGCAATACAACCTCATCAGGTTAGTAGAGATTTACGTGGATATAGTGTATTCTTTTATGGAGAACCAAAGAGCGGAAAGACCACAACCGCTACAAAATTCCCAAATCATTTATTATTTGCTTTTGAAAAAGGTTACAGTGCAATTCCGGGAGCAATGGCTTTACCTATTAATTCATGGGCAGATTTTAGAAAGGCTCTAAGACAGTTAAAGGATGAAGAAATTAAAAAGAAATTTGAAACTATCATTATTGATACTGTTGATATAGCTTATGACTTATGCGAAAAATATATTTGTGATAATGCGAAGAGACCAGATGGTGGTTTTGGAGTAGACTCAATTGGGGATATTGCTTTTGGTAAGGGTTATACTTTAGTAGCTAAAGAATTTGATGAATGTCTTCGTTCTATTGTTCAATTAGACTACGGTCTTGTTTTAATTAGTCATTCTGTTGATAAGACTTTTAAGGATGAACAAGGACATGAATATAATCAGATAGTGCCAACTTTAGGAAGTAAACCAAGAAATATTGTTTCAAGAATGTGTGATATTATTGGATATTCAAGAGCAGTTCAAGATGAAAAAGGTGAAGTTTCTACAAAGTTATTTATGAGAGGCACTCCAAGATATGTAGCGGGAAGTAGATTTAAATACACTCCAGATTATATTGATTTTAGTTATCAAAATTTAGTTAAAGCAATTGGAGAAGCAATAGATAAGCAAGCAGCGGAAGATGGTTCTGAATACTTCACTGATGAAAAAGTTAATTTATACAATGGTAAGACTGAATTAGATTTTGATGAATTAGTAAATGAATTTAATACAATGGTTAATCATTTAATTGAAGTAACTCCTGAAGATGTTTTTGAAAAAGAAATATCTCCAAAGATTAGTCAAATTACTGACAGATATTTGGGCAGAGGACAGAAAGTAAATCAATGTTCAAGAGAACAAACTGAAGCATTAGATTTAATTGTTACTGATATGAAAGATTTAATGGCAACAATTTAATTTTATATAATATAGATATTAAAGTTCTTAGTTGAAAAACTAAGAACTTTTTGATTTTTATAAAAAAATATGATATAATATTTATAGAAAAGAAATAGTATAAAAGGAGTAGGTTTATGGCTCACTATGTCACTTGTAAATTTTGTAAAGAGCGTTTTGATAGAGATAAAGAGCCAACAGTGAAAATATCTGAAAGAAGATATGCTCATAAATCCTGTGCTGAAAAACAAGAAGCTCTAAAAACGCAAGATGAAAAAGATTTAGAAGAATTAGAAAATTATATAAAAGAGTTATTAAAAATTAACACTATAAATGCAAAGATTAGAAAACAAATACATACATTTCATAAAGAGTATAATTATAGTTATAGCGGTATGAAAAAAACTTTGCATTGGTTTTTTGAAATTAAAGGAAACCCAATAGAAAAAGCAAATGGTGGTATAGGTATTATTCCATATGTTTATGATGAAGCATGTCAATATTATTATGCTTTATATTTAGCTCAATTAGTAAATCAAGAGAAAAACATAGAAGAATATAAACCAACAGAGAGGATAATATCAATTTTTTCTCCAAGAACCTATATAAAAAAAAGAAAATTATTTAATCTTGATGAGGAGGAGAATTAATGGCACAAAGATATGTAGATATACCATCTATTATGCAAGTTATTGGCGGTATTTATACCAACCCAAGTTTATTAGATATGGAAGATAAATACTTTTTTTGTGAAGAAGATTTCACAGAAGAATTTCATAGAATTATTTTTGGTTCTATTTATAATTTACATATGTTGGGAGCAAAAGAAATTACAATTAATGCTATTGAAGATTATTTAGAACAAAGACCAAAAAAATTAGCAGTTTATAAAGTTAATAAAGGTCAAGATTATTTGATAAAACTATCTAATTCTACTCAAGTTGCCGCATTTGATTATTATTATAATAGAATGAAAAAAATGACTTTATTAAGAATGTATAATGAAAAATGCGGAATGGATTTATCTTGGCTTTATGATATAGATAATATTTTAGATGTTAAGAAAAAACAAGCTCAAGAAGATTGGTTAGATAATTCTTCATTAGATACAATAGCAGATTTAATTAATGATAAAATTACAGATATAAGATTAAAATATGTAGATGATTCAAATGATAGTGCAGTTCAGGCGGGAGATGGAGCATTAGAACTTCTTTCCAGATTAAAAGAAACTCCAGAAATAGGTTATCCGCTTTTTGGTTCTTTAGTTAATACTATTACAAGAGGAGCAAGATTAAAAAAGTTTTATTTACGTTCTGCTGCGACAGGTGTAGGAAAAACAAGAGCAATGATAGCAGATGCTTGTACTATTGCTTGTTCAGAAATTTATAATCCTTGTTCTCAAAATTGGGAAGTTAATGGAACAAAAGAACCAACTTTATTTATAGCAACAGAACAAGATAAAGAAGAAGTGCAAACAATGATGTTAGCTTTTTTATCTAATGTAAATGAAGAACATATTATAGATGGAAATTATTATGCAGGCGAATGGGAGCGTGTAGTAAAGGCGGCAACAGTTCTTAAAGACAGTCCTTTATATATTGAACAATTGCCTGATTTCTCTTTGAAAGACATTGAAACAACTATTAAAAGAGGAATTAGAGATTATGATGTTCGTTATGTTTTTTTTGATTATATACATACTTCAATGAAAATCTTAAGTGAAGTCACTTCAAAGACAGGTATTAAAGGATTAAGGGAAGATAATGTATTGTTTATGATGTCTATTAAATTAAAAGATATGTGTAATCAATATGGTATTTTTATTATGTCTGCCACGCAGTTAAATGCAGAATATAAAACTGCAAGTCAATATGACCAAAATTTATTAAGAGGTGCAAAATCTATTGCAGATAAAATTGACTGTGGTATGATTATGTTGCAGACAAGTCAAGAAGATATGACTGCTCTTGAAAAAGTTTTGAGAGAAGGCGGATACTCTAATCCGACAATAAAAATTTCAGTTTATAAAAACAGAAGAGGTCGTTATAAAGACATATTATTGTGGTGTAAAGATGACAGAGGGACTTGTAAAATTGAACCAATGTTCGCAACAAATTATCAGTATGAGTTAATTAATATTGAAGATTTAAAGATAGAAGTAAAACCAAGACAAGAAGAACAACAAAGTGCTTTTTAGGAGAGAATATAAATGCATGAATATTATGATAAAGATGAAATAAAAAATTCTTTAACAATAGACGAAGTTTTTAATTTAGTTGCGGAGTTTGGCGGTGAACCTATTATGAAAGGTGAAAGTTTGTTCACCGCCAAAACAATTTGTCACAATAATTTTGGAGAAGGTTCTCATAAGTTATATTATTATGATAATACAAAATTGTTTAAATGCTACACTGATTGTGGGACTTCTTTTGATATTTTTGAATTAGTTGCTAAAATTAAAAAACATAATAATGAAGTTATTTTCTTTCAAACAAGGGAAGGACTTGCCGCTAGAGCGTGGGAATTATATGATGCTGTTGATTATGTAGCTAAATATTTTAATAAAACACCAAAAAATGAAAATTTTTCAAATTTACAACCAAAACTTAATGATTGGAAAATTTTTGAAAAATATGAGCAAATAGATATAAAAAATGATAATAAAAAAAGAGTAGAATTAAAAAAGTATGATAATACTTTTTTAAAACATCTTCCTCAACCAAGAATAATTCCTTGGGAAAAGGAAGGCATAACAGATGAGGTAATGAAACAACATAATATCGCTTTTAACCCTTCATCTAATGGAATTGTCATTCCGCATTATGACATAAACAATAATCTAGTTGGAATTAGAGAAAGAACATTAATTAAGGACAATGAAAGATATGGAAAATATAGACCATCTATTTTGAATGGAGTAATGTTTAATCATCCATTAGGTTTTAATCTTTATAATTTAAACAATAGTAAAGATAATATTAAAAAATTAGAAAAAGTTTTTGTTTTTGAAGGCGAAAAGTCGCCACTTCTTTATGCTTCTTATTTTGGAGCTGATAATGATATTTCTGTTGCTACTTGCGGATTTAATTTATTGAGTTATCAAGTAGAATTATTAATATCCTGCGGAGCAAAAGAAATTATCATTGCTTTTGACAAACAGTTTCAAGAGCAAGGAGATGCAGAATGGGAAAAACTTGTTAAAAAATTATATAATATTCACGATAAGTATGGCTCATATGTTCAAATTTCTTATTTGTTTGATAAACAAAACTTATTAGATTATAAAGATAGTCCAATAGATAAAGGAAAAGATATATTTTTACAATTATTTAAAGAAAGGATAATTATATGACATGGTTAAAAAATTATAAGTTTAAAAAAAGATATGCTTATAAAAAAATTTATATATATGGTTCTACTTTAACTTCATCAATTGATATGATGAATTTTATTGCTTTATATGTAGAAAAAATTAGAAAATTAAAAATAGTTGAAAGAACAAAAACTCGAATAGTATTTAAAAATGAAATGACACTTAATGCAGTAAAATGTAATGATAATGTAAGAGGTATTAGATGGGATGAATGTTTTATAGATAATCTTATTCCAATATCAGATAGAGAATCATTGATTTTTCCAAAAGCTACAGGTATTTCTAGAAAAGGTGAAATAATGCCTAAGTATACAGAAAGAATACATTATTTTTAAGGAGCTAAATAAATGAATTTTAAATTAATTACAACGCCCACTGAAAATTGGGAAGCTATTGTTCAAATTTTAGTCAATAGAGGAATAGAAAAAGAAAATATTGAACATTATTTACACACTTCTGATGAAGATATAAATTCTTTTGAAAGTCTTGGTGTAAATAACTTAAAGGCGGCAGCCGCAACATTAATTCATGCAATTCAAAACAATTTAAAAGTTATAATTATAGTAGATTCAGATTGTGATGGATTTACATCTTCTGCATTACTTATTAATTATTTACACGATTTATTTCCTTATTGGGTTGAAAATTGCTTAGATTATTCTTTTCACGAAGGAAAACAACATGGGTTAGCAGACCATATAGAAACTTTACTGGAATGTAATTATTCTCTTGTTATATGTCCAGATAGTTCCAGTAATGATTATGTAGAACATAAAAGACTTGCAGAAAATGCTACTCAAGTAATTGTTTTAGACCACCACGAAGCCGAAAGAATTAGTAAAAATGCTATTGTTATCAACAATCAATTATCAAATTATCCTAATAAAGATTTATCAGGAGTTGGTGTAACATGGCAATTTTGCAGATATATAGATAGCATTATGAAAACTTCTTATGCTGATAAATATTTAGATTTAGTTGCTCTTGGTAATTTAGCTGATATGATGAGTTTAAAATCATATGAAACAAAATATTTGATTAATAAAGGATTTAAAAATATAAAAAATCCGTTTATTTATTATATGGCTCAAAAAAATGCTTTTAAATTAGGTACGGAAATAACCCCAATGGGAGCAGCCTTTTATATTGCTCCTTTTGTTAATGCTATGAATAGGAGCGGAACTATGATAGAGAAAAAATTATTATTTGAATCAATGTTAAATTATAAAGCCTTTCAAATGGTGCCTTCAACTAAGAGAGGACATAAATTAGGAGAACAGGAAAAATTAGTTGAACAAGCAATTAGAACAGCAATAAATGTTAAAAATAGACAAACAAGAGAAGAAAATAAAGGTCTTGAAACTCTTGAAGGATTAATTGAAAAAAATAATATGTTAGAAAATAAAATTCTTCTTTTTCTATTACAACCAGGTCAGATTGATACAAACATCGCGGGATTAATTGCAAATAAATTTATGGCTAAATATCAAAGACCTTGTTGTATCTTAACAAGAGTTGAAGAAGAAGATGAAGAAGGTCTTGTTCATATGTATTATAGAGGTTCAGCAAGAGGATATGAAAAATCAGGTGTCACTAATTTTAAAGATATATGCGAAGCGGGGCCTAATGTAGAGTTTGCACAAGGACATCAAAATGCTTTTGGCTTGAGTATAGAGTTTACTTATCAAGGCGGGAAGGCTATTACTGAATTTTTAGAATATATAAATCAATATTTTAAAAATATAAGTCCAGAACCTGTTTATAATGTAGATTATATATATGAAGGTAATAATGTAAATCCTCAAAATATTTTAGCTATAGGTGCATTAAATTATTTATGGGGACAAGACGTTGATGAACCATATGTTGCTATTAAGAATTTAAAAATAACTAAGAATATGGTTACTATATATGCTAAATCAACAAATACATTAAAAATAACTTTACCTAATAAAGTTAGCTTAATGAAATTTAACGTTTCAGAAGAAGAATGTAATAAATTTCAGACAGATGGTTTTATTGAATTAAATGTTGTAGGACGCTGTAACGTAAATGAATATAATGGTTGGATTAATGCTCAAATAATGATTGAAGATTATGAAATTATAGATTCAGCAAAATATTTCTTTTAATGAGTGGAGCGAGAGTGGTCGCTTCTTGGATTGAAAATAGGCTTTGACTTTTTTCAATCCAATTTTTCTTTATCTTGAAAAAATATAAAAAATATAGTATAATATAAGTAAAGAATAATAGAATAAGAAAGGCATATAAAATGATATTAACAGATAAACAAAATAAAGGGCTTAAAATTGCTATTGACCGATATGCAAAGGGCGAAAAATATACCGTTATATCTGGGTATGCAGGCACAGGTAAGACAACTCTAGTAAAATTTATTATAGATGCCTTATCTAATTACAATATTGATGCTAAAACAGAAGTCTGTTATGCAGCATATACTGGAAAAGCAGCGGAAGTATTGAGAAAAAAAGGTAATAAAAATGCAATTACATTGCATAAATTGTTATATGATTTCTTTCCTAAAAGAGATGGTACTTTTTTCAGAAAACCAAAAGAAGAATTAGAATATAAAATTGTAGTGGTAGATGAAGTTTCTATGGCTCCAAAAGAATTGATGGAAAGATTGTTTAAATATAATGTTTATGTTATTTGCTTGGGAGACCCATTTCAACTTCCGCCCATAGACAAAAAAGAAGATAATCATTTATTAGATAATCCGCATATTTTTTTAGATGAAGTGATGCGTCAAGCTGCGGAATCTGAAATTATTCAATTAACTATGAAAATTAGAAATAAAGAACCTATTCCTTTTATGCAAGGTAAAGAAGTACAAGTAATTAAAAAAGAAGAATTAAATACGGGAATGTTATTGTGGGCAGACCAGATACTAGTAGCAACTAATAACACTAGAAATAATATAAACCAACAGATGCGACAATTATTAGGTAAGGGTGATAAACCCGAAGAAGGCGATAAGATTATTTGTTTACGAAACTATTGGGAAAATAGTGATATGAAAGGCGAAAATATTTTAGTTAATGGTACTGTTGGCTATATAAAAGATTGTTATAGTTATTCTGTTAAACCTAAATTACCAGGAAAAAATATAAATATAGATGTATTAAATGCTAATTTTACAACAGATGATGGCATCAATTTTGGTAGCTTAGAAATAGATAAACAAATGTTATCAACAGAAAAACCTTGTGTAGATTGGAAAACTTCATTTATGTTAAGTAAAAAATATAAAGAAAATAATCCAGTGCCTAAAGAATTTGCTTATGCTTATGCAGTTACATGTCACAAAGCACAAGGTTCAGAATGGGATAAAGTTTTAGTTATAGAAGAACGTTTTCCTTTTGATGAAGAAGAGCATGCTCGTTGGTTATATACAGCTTGCACACGTGCGGCAAATAAATTAGTATTAGTGAGATAGGAGTGAATAAAATATGACAATAACATATTATGATAAGTTTGCTTTTATTCCAAAAAGATGCAATAAATGTAATAGATTATTTATTTTTGAAGGATATAATATTTATTATAAACAAGTTGGATTTGAATATTTTGATTTAAAACAAATAAAATGCAAAAATTGTATTGACAAAAACAAAATTATATGATATAATATTTATATAATAAAAAATTAAGGAGTAAATAATGAAAAAGGAATGTATTAAAACTTTTAAACAAATTTACAAAAATAAAGAAACTCAACAAGAAAAGAGTTTTCTTTATCATATGACAATAGTAAGAGATACAGAAGATTATCAATATCGTTTATTAAATATGGATACTATGACTTTGTGGAAGAATTATAGGTTTAGGACTTTTAAAGAAGCAGAGTCATTTTTAAATAAACATCCACATTATATAAATAGAAAGGCGGAATAATATGGCTCGTATGGAAATTCATTCACATACTGAGTACTCAAATCTACGTTTGCTTGACTGCATAAATAAGCCTGAAAAACTTATAGACCGAGCGATTGAGCTCGGTTTATCTGGGATTGCAATCACAGACCATGAATGTTTGAGTTCTCATATGCAAGTAAATATATATTCAGAAAAAATAAGAGAGAAAAATCCTGACTTTAAAATTGCTTTAGGAAATGAAATTTATTTATGTGAAACAAGAGAAAGTGGACAAAAATATTATCATTTTATTTTAATTGCAAAAAATAAAATGGGACATAGAGCATTAAGAGAATTATCTTCAAGAGCTTGGATGAACGCATATTCTGATAGAGGTATGCAGAGAGTTGTAACGTTATATTCAGATTTAGAAGAAATTGTAAATAAATATCCTAATTCATTAATAGCAACAACAGCTTGTTTAGGAGGAGAATTAAGTTCAGCAACAGTTGAATTAGTAAATTGTGAAGTTATTGGAGATAACACAGGCGCGGCTGCCGCACATCAACATATAGTTAATTTTATGCTATTCTGTAAAAAATTATTTGGCGATGATTTTTATGTAGAGTGTGCACCTGGGACAAGTGCTGACCAGATAAAAGCAAATATTAGATTAAAAGCAATAGCAAAAGCATTTGATGTAAAAATGGTAATTGGTACTGATGCTCATTATTTAACAAAAGAAGATAGATTTGTACATAAAGCATTTTTAAATTCTAAAGGCGGAGAAAGAGAAGTTGATGAATTTTATGAATTTGCTTATCTTCAATCAGAAGAAGAAATTCAGAAAAACTTAGCTCCATCAAGTATGGATTATGAACAAATGGTTTCAAACTCATATGAAATATATGAAAAGATTGAAAATTATTCATTAAGACATAATCAAACAATTCCAAAAGTAGCAGTTAAAGATTATCCAAAAAATAAAGATTGGATACCTGGATTTCAAATTACAAGAAAAATGCACATAAATGAAAATTATCCTATTCTACAAAGTATGCTAACATCTGATGATAAAATGGAAAGATATTGGGTAAATCAATGTTTAGATGCTTTAGTAGATAAAAATTTGTATAAAGAAAAATATTTAGATAGATTAGAAGAAGAAGCTGATATAAAAAGAGTTGTAGGTAAAGAATTAGGAACTAATATGTTTTCATATCCTGTAACTTTGCAGCATTATATTGATTTATTTTGGAATTGTGGTAGTTTAGTAGGCGCAGGAAGAGGCTCAAGTTGTTCAGGATTAAACCATTTTCTATTAGGTATTACGCAGCTTGACCCATTGGAATGGGATTTACCTTTCTGGAGATACCTGAATAAAAAACGTTTAGAACTTGGTGATATTGATTTAGACCTATGTCCAAGTAAAAGACCTACTATTATCAATGAAATTAAGAAAGAACGTGGAAAGAATTTTAATTCAGATATTGATGATTTATCTAAAGAAAATTTAGGTTGTACTTTAATTGCAACTTTTGGAACAGAAAGTACAAAAGCTACAATAGGAACAGCTTGTAGAGGATATAGAAGTGAAGAATATCCTGATGGGATAGACCCAGATACTTCCGCATATTTATCTTCTTTAATACCTCAAGAAAGGGGTTTTGTATGGAACTTAAATGATGTAGTTTATGGCAATCCTGAAAAAGATAGAAAACCTGTAAAAACTTTTGTTAATGAAGTTCAAAGTTATCCAGGTTTACTTGATATTATGTTCGGAATTGAAGGATTGATTAGTAGACGTGGAAGTCATGCATCTGGTGTTATTATGTTTGATGAAGACCCATATGAATTTGGTTGTTTTATGAAAGCTCCTAATGGCGATATTATTACTCAATATGATTTGCATATGTGTGAAGCCGCAGGAATGACAAAGTATGACTTCTTATTGACAGAAGTTCAGGATAAACTTCTTAAAGCTATCCAGCTTTTACAAGAGGATGGAGAAATTGAAAAAGATTTATCATTAAGAGAAGTTTATGATAAGTATTTTCATCCAACAAAACTTCCTTTAGATGATAAAAGAATATGGGATGCATTAAGTAACAATAGTGTATTAAATATTTTCCAGTTTGATAGTGATGTAGGAAGTCAAGCGGCAAAAAAGATTAGACCACATAATATATTAGAAATGGCTGATGCTAACGGATTAATGAGATTGATGACATCTGAAAAAGGTGCGGAAACACCTATGGAAAAATATATCAGATATAAAAATGATATATCTTTATGGTATCAAGAAATGGATAATTTTGGTTTAACAAAAAAAGAGCAGAAAACTTTAGAGCCATATTTCTTAAAATCATATGGAGTTCCACCATCACAAGAACAATTAATGCAAATGTTAATGGATGAAAATATATGCGGATTTAATTTGGAAGAAGCAAACGCTGCCCGTAAAATTGTAGGTAAAAAGCAAATGTCTAAAATACCGCAATTAAAAAAAGATATTTTAGAAAAAGCGAAAAGAAAAACTTTAGGTGAATATGTATGGAAATATGGTGTTGGACCTCAGATGGGGTATTCATTTTCAGTAATTCATGCATTGGCCTATTCCTTTATCGGTGTTCAATCAATATATATTGCAACTAATTGGAATCCAATTTATTGGAATACCGCTTGTTTAATTGTAAATAGTGGTTCTCTTGATGAAGATGATGATACAGATAGAAAAGAAAAAAATGCTGATTATGGCAAGATAGCAAAAGCATTAGGTGATACAATAGGAAGAGGAATTAAAGTATCTTTAATTGATATAAATAAATCTGATTATAGTTTCAAACCTAATATTGAAACAAATGAAATCTTATTTGGTATGAAAGCGTTAAGTGGTATTAATAAAGCAACTATTGATTTAATTAAAGCGGGAAGACCTTATGTAGGAATTAAAGATTTTATGCAGAGATGTCCGCTTAATAAAAAAGCAATGGTATCTTTAATTAAGTCAGGAGCTTTTGATAAATTAGAAGAAGATTGGGGAAAACAGTTAAAAGTATCTCCAAGAATTGTAATTATGACATATTATCTATCTATTGTAAGTGAACCTAAAAAACGTTTAACTTTACAAAATTTTAATGGATTAATTCAAAGAAATTTAATTCCTAAAGAATTAGATTTTGAAAAAAGAGTATTTATATTTAATAAATACTTAAAAACTTATAAAAAAGTTGGTCAGTATTATGTATTTGATGAGCCTTGTGAAACTTTTTATAATACATTTTTTGACATAGAACAATTAGAAGTTATTAATGGCTGTACTTGTATTATTCAAAAAACATGGGATAAAATTTATAAAGAATGTATGGATAAAGCAAGGAATTATTTAAAAGATAATCAAGAGTCAATGTTAAAGAAATTTAATGAATTACTCTTTAAAGAGCAATGGGAAAAATATGCTTCTGGAAATATTTCTAGTTGGGAAATGGAAAGCTTATGTTTTTATTATCACGAGCATGAATTACAAGAAGTTAATGTAAATAAGTACGGAATTGTTAATTTCTTTAATCTACCAACAAATCCTGAAGTAGATTATTTCTTTAAAAGAAATGGTAGACAAATTCCTATTTATAAAACTTATAAAATTATAGGCACTGTTATTAGTAAGAATGATGCTAAATCTTCTATTTCTTTATTAACAACAGATGGAGTAGTAAATGTTAAATTTACAAAGGAATATTATGCTATGTTTAATAAACAAATTTCTGAAAAACAAGAAGATGGAACTAAGAAAATCAAAGAAAAAGGTTGGTTCACAAGAGGTACAAAAGTAATGTGTACTGGGTTTAGAAGAGATGATATGTTTGTTACAAAGTCTTATAAAAATACTCCTACACATCAGCTGTACAAAATTACAGAAGTAGTTAACGGGGACATTAACCTAATGCATGATAGATATAATGCGGAGGAAAATTAATATGAATTCTAAAAAAATAAAAATACTAGCTCTGTTTGGAGAAAGCGGAGCTGGTAAAGATACAGTGTTGAATGGGCTCTTAGAAGAAAATCCTTCTTTTCATAGAATTGTATCTTGCACCACCCGCCCAAAAAGAGAAAATGAAATAGATGGGAAGGATTATAATTTTGTTACTTTAGTAGAAATGCTAGAAAATATAGAAAATAATGAAATGTTAGAATATACGGTTTTTAATAATTGGTATTATGGAACTATGTTGTCTACATTACATCCTGATAAGATTAATGTAGGTGTGTTTGACATTGCAGGCGTTTGTAATATTCTTAAAGATAAACGATTAGAAGTAGTTCCCATTTACATCTATTGCGATGATAAAAAAAGATTACAAAGAGCTTTAGCAAGAGAAAATAATCCAGACTGCTATGAAATTTGTAGACGTTTTATAACAGATAAAGAAGATTTTAAAATGTATAAAGATACATTTTTCTATGAAGAATTTGATAATAGATTCGAAGTATCACACTTTTCTAATCTTTTAAAATTAGTTCCATATGATTTTCTGCAGGGCAATAATGATTAATTAATATTGAATAAATTAGATATTATATGATAACCTATTGGGAGGCTTTTTCCTAGCCTTCCCTGGTTAATCCAAAATTAAAAAATAGGAGGAAACAGAATGTTTTTTGTAAAAGAAAATGGAACTATTGTTATTTTTGATAAAAATAAAATTAAAAAAGCAATAGTATCAGCAATGAAAGATGGTGGAATTTATTTACCTGACATTGCAAGATTAATTTCTATTGATACAGAAAAATACTTTTTAAAAGAAGGCGGCGACCAAAATGTAGTAACAAGAGAGCAAGTTGACAAATATATATTTGATAGGCTTATTCATTATGGTCAAAGTTTAACTGCAAAATCTTATGAAGATTTTAAAGTATTAAGAAAATATCAAAAGCAAACTATGGATAGTGATGAATCTATCTTATCTTTAATTGGCGGTAACAATGAAGAATTACAGATGGAAAACTCTAATAAAGCTCCTTCATTAGCTCCAACTCAAAGAGATTTAATTGCTGGAGAAATTTCTAAATCAATAGCACGAAGAAAAATGATACCCGCTCATTTAATACATGCACATGATGAAGGATTAATACATATCCACGATTTAGATTATTTTATACAGTCTATTAATAATTGCTGTTTAATTAATTTAAAAGATATGTTAGATAATGGTACTGTTATTAATGAAACTTTAATAGAAACACCTCATAGTTTTAGAACTGCGGCAACTATTACTACTCAAATAGTAGCTCAAGTTGCAAGCTGTCAATATGGCGGTCAAACTTTTTCTACTTCTCATTTAGCACCATATGTTCGTAAAAGTTATGATAATTATATAAAAGAAGTAGCATCTGAATTATATGACTGCTCTTTTGGAAATATTAATAATGAAATTTTTAGAGAAAATGTAGAAAAAATTGCAAGAAAAAGATTGAGAAAAGAAATAGCAGATGGGGTTCAAACTATTCAATATCAATTAAATACTTTAATGACTACAAATGGACAATCTCCATTTTTATCTATTGCTATGTGGATAAATGAAGACCCTGAGTATGAAAAAGAAAATGCAATGATTATTGAAGAAATATTAAAACAAAGAATAACAGGAGTGAAAGATAAAGAAGGACATTATATTAGTCCTGCTTTCCCTAAATTATTATATTTCCTTGATGATAATAATGCATATGAAGGAAGTAAATATTTTTATTTAACAGAACTTGCAGCAAAGTGTTCAGCTAAAAGATTAGTTCCAGATTATATTTCTGTAAAAGCAATGAAAGAAAACATTGGCGAGGTTTTTCCTTGTATGGGATGTAGAAGTTTTCTTTCTCCATGGTATGATGAAAATGGTAAGAATAAAGCCTATGGAAGATTTAATATGGGTGTAGTTTCATTAAATTTAGTTGATGCAGGGTTATCCGCAAATGGAGATTTAGATTTGTTTTGGGATATTCTTGATGAAAGATTAAATTTATGTTATGAAGCCTTAATGTTAAGAATAAATAAATTAAAAGGAACTACAACAGAAACAGCTCCTATACTTTGGGAACATGGTGCTTTCGCTAGATTGCCAAAAGGTAGTAAGATAGATTCTTTATTAGAAAATGGATATGCTACAGTTAGTTTAGGATACCATGGTTTATATGAGTGCGTTTATTCATTGATTGAAGAAAGTCATACTTCAGAAGCAGGTCAGGAATTAGCTTTAGAAATAATGAAAAAGTTAAAAGATACTTGCGATAAATGGAAAAAAGAAACTGGATATGGTTTTGGTTTATATGGAACTCCCGCAGAATCACTTACTTATAGATTTGCTCGTACTACAAAGAATAGATTTGGAGTTATTCCTCACGTAACAGATAAATTGTATTTAACAAATAGTTATCATGTTCATGTTACAGAACCTATTGATGCTTTTAGTAAATTAAAATTTGAAAGCCAATTTCAAAAATTATCAAGTGGTGGATGTATCTCTTATGTAGAAGTACCTGATATGAATGATAATATCCCCGCAGTAATTCAATTAATTCAATTTATTTATGAAAATATTCAATATGCTGAAATAAATACTAAATCTGACTTATGTGAAAATTGTGGATATGAAGGCGAAATACTTATAAATCCAGATACTTTAGATTGGTATTGCCCTAATTGTGGATGTACAGACCATAGTAAATTACATGTTACTAGAAGAGTATGCGGATATATCGGTTCAAACTTTTTTAATCGAGGTAAGACGCAGGAAATTAATGAGCGAGTAGTTCACTTAGATTAGGAGAATGATATGGAAATTATAGAGCATGGGAAAGCATATAAAATAAAAAAGTGTCCAAAGTGCAAATGCACTTTTGGATACTTTGAAAAAGATAAACATAAAGAATTTGTTAAAAAAACTATACAATTTGCTGATATAAATTGTTATATAGATTCTTATTATGTTAAATGTCCAGAATGTAAAAATCATATTAAGATATAAAAGGAGAAAATTAATATGAGATATGCAGATTTAAAAGAAAATGATATAGTAGATGGGAAAGGCGTTTGTGTAAGTTTATGGATGCAAGGCTGCCCGCATAGATGTCCTGGATGTCATAATCCTGAAACTTGGAATTTTGATGGCGGACAAGAAATAGAACCTAATAAACTTACTAATAAAGTTTTAAAAGCAATAGATAAAAATGGAGTAAAAAGAAATTTTTCTATACTAGGCGGGGAGCCACTATGTCCGGAAAATAGAGAATATATTGCTGATTTATTATCAAAAGTAAGAAAACAATATCCTAATATAAAAATTTATATATGGACTGGGTATGTTTTAGACCAGCTTTTAAATGATGTTACTTTTGATTATGATAAAAAAATTTTTTCTAAAATTAATTATTTAATAGATGGACCTTTCATTCAATCGGAAAGAGATTTAACTCTTGAATTAAGGGGAAGCAAAAATCAATGTATTATTGGATTCATAAATTGACAAAAAGAAAAAATTTTGATATAATTGTATCAACAGAGAAAAAGGAGTCTTATAAATATGTCAAAGATATATGATACAAAACCTTGTCAAATTGAAGCAATTCAATTTACAAAAGACAACAAAGAAGAATTACAATCATTTTGTGGAGATGATATTTGTTATGATTTTTCTGTAAAAGATGATGTGGCTTATTGTTGGATACACACTCTTGAAGGAGAAATGCAAGCAACAGAAAATGATTATATTATAAAAGGTTTAAGAGGTGAGTTTTATCCTTGCAAACCTGATGTATTTGAGAAGAAATATCAAGAGCATAAAAATGAAGTTTCAATGGGAACTTTATATGATATGAATAAACAAGCAGTCGCACAGGAAAAAGCCTTAACAGATAAAGAATTAGATGAAGAATTAAAAGTTGCTTATGAGTATATTAAAAATCATAATCAATATTTTATGTTATTAAATAATGATATTCATAATTATACTTTATTTAATCTTTGTTCTATAGGCGATAAAAAAATAAAAGCAAAAAATGCAGTTCAAGACTTAAAAGAATGTTTATTAAATAGAGGTAGCGTAATAGGAATAGACGAATCAGATATTGCAGATGCTTTGGAAATCTGGCTTAAAGATTCTTCTAATGAAGTTTATTGTTATCATTTCTTTAGTTATGATGCTGCTATTATAGAGGAGTAATAAAGATGAAAAAAATTATAGGTGTATTAAGACCTTTTGACCTGGTCCAAAAATTCTATGTATATGAAAATGGAAATAAAATAGATGCAGTTGGAGTAGAACTTAATGAAATTCCAACTACGGTTTTAGGTCTTTCTCAGCAATATGATGTTCATCAATTAGATTTAACAGGCCCAAAACAGTTTTCAAAAGGAATTTCTTCTAAAATAAAAGAAGAAGATATTAAAAAATATAGTAAAGAGACTCTTACAATCAATATTATTTAAGGAGATATAAAAATGAGATATTTAACAAAAGTTGTAGAAACATATAGACTATCAAGTGAAAAAGAAGTAGAAGAATTTTTAAAAGAATTAAAATCAGACCATCGTTTTACAGTGGCTAAATATAGTAGTACTAAAAAAGAAAAAAAGAGTAAGGGCGAAGTAATTGATGAATGGATAAGATTTGAAGTTACTAAACTGTTCAATGATGAAGCAGAACCAGTAGATGTAATTAATGTGAATTATGAACAGAAAAGTGCTTTTAATAATATGGATGAAATAATTGAGGAGGAAGAAGAATAATGATTATTCCAGTAGGAAATTTACAATATGAAATGAGACCATGTGCAGGAGCAGTTCAGATTAAAAAACTTAAAGATTCTGCTATAATTCCAACAAGAGGAAGTGAACAAGCAGCAGGATATGACTTATATGCAGCAATAGATGAAGGTATTACTATTCAGCCACATGAGACAGTTAAAATAGGAACAGGCTTAGCAATGGTTTTACCTAATGATACATTTGGAGCTATTTTTGCAAGAAGTGGATTAGCAACTAAGCAAAGTTTACGTCCTGCAAATTGTGTTGGTGTTTGTGATTCAGATTATCGAGGAGAATATATTGTACCTCTTCATAATGATAGTGATGAAGTAAAAACAATTAATCCTGGTGATAGAATTGCCCAATTAATTCTCTTACCTTTCTATCCTATTAATTTTGAAGAAGTAGAAGACTTGAATGAAACTGAGAGAGGCGAAGGTGGCTTCGGCAGTACAGACAATCAGTAATATAAATAAGAGCAATTAAATTGCTCTTATTTTTTTGTTTAAAAGGCTTGACATCTAAAAAATTTTATGTTATAATCTAGGTATAGATAGGAGGATTTTAGATGAAAAGACTAGCATTAGATTTATCTACTAAATCAAGCGGATGGGCTGTCTTCGATGATGAAGAATTAGTAGATTATGGGTGCATTACTGCATCTTCAAATGATTTAATCAAAAGAATACAAAAAATTATATACGGTTTAGATGACGTATTAGAAAAATATAAAGTAGATAAAATTGTAGTAGAAGAAGTAAGACCTGAAACGGGTGTACAAAATATAAAAACACATAGAGCATTAATGTGGCTGCAGGGAGCAGTAGCAATCTTTGCACATGAAAAATGCGGGAAACTCGATATAGAATATTTATATCCAAGTCAATGGAGAAAAATATGTGGAATAAAAACTGGTAGTGGCATCCGCCGCACCTCTTTAAAATCAAAAGATATTGAGTTTGTAAAAAATAAATATAATATCACAGTTAATGATGATATAGCAGATGCTATTGGTATTGGATATGCTTCTGCAATGATTGATAAATTTAATTGGGAATAAAAAAAAAAGAGAGATAGAACTTATCTATCTCTCTTTTAAACTTTTAAAAAGGGCATTAGTAATATCTATGATTTCTTCTCCATATGTAGCGATTAAATCGGCAAATAATTCTTCTTGTTCTATTGATAAATCAATACCATAAGAAAACATCGCTGCATGAGTAAGTTCATGGCATATTACTCTCTTTAAAAGAAAACCATTAATATTATTATCTATATAAATAGTATGTGTATTATTATCGCAAACTCCGACTGTTTTTGTTTTATTGCTCCGTATTAATGCTTCATAATCAGAAGGCACAAATTTCAATTGCCATTCTATACCATTTATATTAAACATTAGGCTATTTTATTAGTTAGTTGAGCTAACTTTTGTTTTAATATTGTTTTTTCTTCAGCAGTTGCACCGCTTATCATTTCAGTAATATCTTCACTTAATTCTTTTAAGTATTTCTCTAGTTCTTCTATTTGTTTTTCTTTTCTATGATGCATTTCTTTTGATTCCATGTAATATTTTCTCATTACTGGACTTTTACCTTCTCTTACATCTCTCATTTCTGTAGGATAAGAAGTTGATGGAGTTGTATATCTACCATCATTATGTGTCATATTACCATCGTGATAATACATTTTTCCATAATCTCTATCCATATCTCTATATCTAGTATAATCTGGATAATGCACATAAGGTGTATAATATTTTCTACTGTATTTTTCTTCTTCTTCTCTTTCTTCCATTGCTTTTGAAACATTGCAATAGTAAATAGCTTCAGACATATCTTTAATCATATCTATTGCTTCACCTAATTCTTTTGTATTTACTTCTTGCATATTGCCATTAATTTGACTTTCAACGCAATTAACTAAATTCTCTTTTATTCTTTTTAATCTTTCCATTTCCTTGTACCTCCTTAAGCAACCCTATCCACAATTAGATTTGCATTTTGTACTAAAATTGCTTGAGTGCTTGTGTTTTCTACACTTATCTGGGCACAGCAACATTTAGGTACATCAATATAAACACTACTTGCAACATTGCTATATTGATTTACCGCTGCAGGAGTTTCAATCATTGTAGTAGTAGCAATTGGCTCTCCATTTATAGCAATAGCTAATGAAATTGCTTCTGCTGTTCCTCCTGTCGGAACCGCAATGTTTCCACCAAAAGTAACTTTAAACCTTGCGCGGCACTGTTGAGTAATGCCACGCAAAGTAACTAATCCACTACCTTCCCTATGGATTATGGAGTTACTTCCTTTTACTGGCGTTGATGTTAATAAGACATTGTTATTTGCGTTTACAGTTTGAGCTGTATTTGCTGTATATTCTGCCATTTTTATATCCTCCAATATAGTTTCTAGTTATTTTTATTAAGCTAATGTTCCGCAGCAATTACCACAGTTGCAGTATGGATTAGCTGTAATATATGCTGGGACTGGTGATGGTCTTAACTCATTTACTAAGTAAGCATTTTGTGCTGCCTGGCTAGCTGCAAGATTAGCTGAAGTTAATTGAGCTGTAAGTTCAGTAATTTTATCCTGCATTGCATCTACCTTATTTTGCTGTATTGCTTCTAAAATTGCTCTTGTGTTTGAATTTTGAGAATCAATAATATCTCTTGTATTATTAGAAGCATTAGTGTTAATAGCACATGTGTCAGTTGCCATATCGTATCTAACCTGAGCAATAGCTGCTCTATTTTCACAGCAGCAATCTGCTAATTGAGATTGAAGTGCGTTAGTGTTTTGCATATTTGCAACAGTGTTAGCATTAATATCCTGCTGAATAGCATTTGTATTCTGCATTGCCCCTACATTAACACTATTTATTCCAGCTTGTGTTTGATAACCAAGAGAGCAAATAGCATTATCTACTCCTGAAAATCCTGTTGTTAATGTGTTTTGAACCCCTGCAAATCCATTTAACATTCCTGTGTTCATTGCATAAAATCCATCACATAAGCCACTCTGAATACCTCTTACTCCATTTTCAAGCTGACCAAAGTTCATATCCTGACATAAATCAGCTCTAGTAATAGCACCTTCTACAGCACCTGCACCATTGCGGCCATATCCGAAGCCATTTCCACCCCATCCGCAAAATGCGAATAAGAATAAAATGATAATCCACCAAGCACCATTTCCGCCAAAGTTATCATCATTTCTGTCTCCAGTTGCAGCTGCAATATCTGATAAGCTGTATCCTGTTGTTCCATTATTAAACATTTCTGTTTCCTCCTTATAAAATTATTTATTATTTACAATCCAAGAGTTTTCTTGAAATTGTTAAATTCAGTATCAAAATCTATTCCTTTTTCTTTTGCTAAATTGCGAGCAATCTGTTCAATTTCGCCACTTTTATTTCCTTTTGCAAGCTGTAATAAATTTGCGGCGAATGGATTATTTTCTGTTTGTTGTTCCAACATACTTAATACCATTTGTTGAGGATTTCCGCCATTTTTCATTAAAGAAATAATTTGCATCATATTAGTAGGCATTTGCACTTACCTCCTTTTTAGGTTGTTCAACTATTGGTGTTACTTCTTGGGGTGTTGTTTCTGGAATTTTAATAACATTATCTATTTTACTTTCTAGCTGATTTATACGCTCAAGAATAACGTCAATAGGATTTTGCTCTGCCATAGGTTGGCTAGTATCTGGTTTAAAAGTTATGATATTTGTAGTCCCATTATTATTCCAAGATTTGATATAGATTTCACTTAAATCTGCTTTTGGAAAAATCCCATAACTTCCTATAGGTACATCAGTAACCTTTACAATATCCTTACTATCAACAATTTTACCATTTAATGTTTGTGTTTGAGTTTGCTGTGACTGTATATTTTGATTATAAGGTATATTATAAGAATAATTTGGATTATAATAGTTGGGATTATAATTTGGATAATAATTCATACTTTCTTGCTCCTTTCTTTTAAAAATTTATTTATATCCTTCGTTGTCATTAGTATATAAATTTTTGCTAAAGATGAATTTATTAAAATGTCCTAAATTTTAATTAAAATTTATTGAAATCTTAAAATTTGGCATATAATGTAAAAAATAAAAAAGAGATAAGGATTTTATCATATGCGATAAGTTTTTAGATGTTTTAAAATATAAGAAAGAAAAATTTGCATAAAAAAATAGAGAGTTCTTTTTAAGAACTCTCTATTTTTATAAAGAATAAACAATTTCTATTTGAACAACACCTGCCGTTGAAGAACTTCCAAATATAGATGGAACAGCTCCTTCTGGAGCAGAAGAAAAAAAGTATCCTTCTAATTCATTTCCATATCGAATAAATTGTTCAGTGTTAATATATGCATAATGATCTTTCCAACCTAATTTTAAATTCATTTGATGAATATGATTAACTTCAGCAGGAATAGAAACCTTTGCTTTTAATAAATAAGCATTCAACCAATTTTCAATTTTTCTATTTTCAACATGATAATGACCTGGGCCAACATGGTCCCAACTTACATTAGGTTGACCTGTTAAACCACTAGAAGTCCATTTTTGTAATTTATTAAATTTTTGGTCCTCTACAGTCATTGATAAACCATTTAAATAAAATGTCCCATCGCTAGTTATTAAAAATGCATTTTTTCTATTAGTATCAGAGCTACCATTTCCTACACAAAATAAAGCTGAACTATATGGATAATTATATTTTCCAAAGGTTGCTTGAGCTACATTACCCATTGTTTTTAAACCATATCCATGAGCAAATGAATAACTACTTGAAACATTACTATAAACGCCACCTACATGAGAACTAGCTCCACTAACGGTGTTTCCAGCAAGATTCTGTGTGCCTAAATATCCACCCTCCGCATGAGAAGCCATTCCACTCGCTGTATTATCTCCACCTTCTACATGAGAAGCCGCTCCTTTTGCAGTATTATATATACCTTCTGCGTGAGAATTATGTCCTTCTGCGTGAGAGTTATATCCTTCAGCATGGGCTGTACTTGCAGTTGCACTGGTAAAAGCACCTTCCGCATGAGAATATTCTCCTGAAGCGATAGTAGCTTTTCCTTCCGCATGAGAAGCTCTTCCTTCAGCTTTTAATATATTAGCATAGCCAGTTCCACTGGCATTTAATATTGATTCTCCTTCTGCATGAGAATGTAGTCCATATGCAGCTGTCCAATATCCCTCTGCATGAGAACCTTCTGCATCTGAAACGGTATGAATACCTTCTGCATGAGATGCGACCCCACTTGCTACAGTCTTCGTTCCCTCAGCATGGGAATAATCAGTCATCGCAGAGTTATCATATCCTTCAGCATGCGCTGCAATTGCCCATGCTTTAGTTGCCCAACCTTCTGCATGAGCATACTTAGCATCTTCAGTAGTGCTAGTACCTTGACCTTCTGCATGTGAGCTTTCTGCTTTTGCATAAGTTCCATTACCAAAAGATGAACTATTTAATCCTTCGGCGTGAGCTGCATCACCTACTGCAATTGAATTACTGCCAGATGCTAATGTTTCTGCTCCTATTGAAGCACTATAAACCCCATGCTGTTTAGAGCTGCTACCTCCAAGGTCAATTTTATCATCTTGATACAAACTTCTTTCTGCTTTATCTTCTAAAACAACTTGTACATTTTCATGTGTTCCATCATTATATTCTACAATCACATTTTCTGCATTTACACTAATAGGATATTCAGGAGTTGTAGTAGTTTCATTAATTTTAATTTTAGCTTTTTTAATAGCATCTTTTTCAACTTCTATTTCTTTATAAGTATAAGTAAAAGAACTTACAGGCTGAGAACCCACTCCATTAACTAAAGAATCAACTGCAATAACATATCTTCCACCATCTTTAAAATAATTATTATAATCAAAAGTATAGCTTGTATTTGTTAAATTATCTGCTATTAATGTATTATTAATATATAATCTATATATAATTGTATATGAATACTGTATTTGTGGATTCCAAGAAAATGTAATTTGTTTACTTGTTCTATCTAAATTAGAAACTCGAATTCCAGTGATAGGTATTGGCCTATTAATATAAACACAAGGTGCCGAAGTGGCTACTCCTACATCATTATTAGCAGTTACAGTAATATTAACCTGTCCTATATAATCTTTTAATGCAGTTTGTTTTAAATCATAAAAATTATTTTTTGTACTGTAATTGTTTCCTAAAATTTTTACCATATATGAAGTTGCATTCTCAATAGCTCCCCAATGTAATACTTTATTTGTATCTATATACAATCCTGCTGGAGCTGCTGGCGCACGCCATTCGCTTAAAAAGAAAGTAGTCTGATTACTTGTAGCAGTTTCAGTAATACCAGGGTCTGTGATAGTTCTTGAAGTCTCAACTATTGCTGTATAAGTATTATTTCCATCTAAATTATATTGTCCATCATGTGGGAAAAAACTATCTGTATTGGATATTATTTTAGTAAATTTTAATACTGACCCTTTATAAACCTTTAAAAGTTTATTAAAACTATTACTAGCAACTTCATCATCATATACTAGTTTTATATTACATTGTTGTCGATATGCTTCATTTACTGTAATAGAAAAAGATTGAGGTCTTAAAGAAGGTCTAGTATCTGCCTCATATGTAGATGTAATAGATTGTTTAGCTGAATCATATATGTTAGCTCCAACTCTAATTCTATAGAAAAATTCAAACTTATATTCTCCCGCAGTAATTGCTCCATTAAAAATATTATATAAGCTATAAAAAGCACCATTTCGAATATCTATAGTTTTTATTTCTTTTGTAGTTTTATTTTGAATTGTCATTTTGTATTCTAAATGATTTTCTAATAAAAAAACATTTTGAATAGGAGCAAAGCCTACATTAAATAAAAAATTATTTCTATAACCTTGTTCTTTAGTATTTGAAGGTGAATCATAAAGATTAAACACAGTTCCTTGCACCTGCCCAATATCGGCGGGAGTTGTAAAAGTAACTTCATCGCTTGTACTATCAGCAACTTCCTCACTATCTATCATTCCTGTTAATTTTAATTTATATTTTGTATTAGGTTTTATTCCATCTTGAAGTAAATATAAAGGAAGCTTTGAAATTGAACTAGTTATTGCTTTTGTTACAGTGTTGACATAAATTCCACTGCTAGTCATAATTTTACATTGAATATGAGAATAATCTTTGGTACTTCCACCATTCCAAGAAACAGCCATATAATTTAACTCTTTTGCCTGCTCGGGATTTACTACAACGCCTATAATTTTTGACATTTATTTTCTCCTTTCTCTCTTTTAATTTAACAATATATCAACCAAAGTATTATCTGATTGATTATAATTAAATTTTATATAATTTATTTTTATATTATCAAACTCTAAAACTCCAGTAGAACCAGTCTTAAAAACAACTTCATTACTTTCATTTTTATTTAAAGGTAATGCTATATATACAATTTGGTCTGCTAAAGTTTGTATTCTAAAATGTTTAATATTATAATTTTCTAAATCCGTAAAAATGATATCACCTGCTTTAAAAGGTCCTTGAACCTGGATGAAACCATTATTATCACCGTGCAACATTTTTTATACCTCCTTAATATTTATAATTCATAATAAAAGAGGTTTTTGTATTTTGTTGATTAAAAACAAAACCTATAAAACTAATATTGTAATCATCATAAATTTTATAATAATTACTAGGACCAATTTTAATATCTTCATTATTTAAAACAAAAAAGATATTTTCATCTCCTTCAATAGTGAGTTCTCTAATTGAAGTCATTGTACTATCTCCAAGTACGCTGCCTATTAAATTATTTACTACTCTTATCTCTAAATTATCAATAGATAAAGTATGAGAAACATAATTATTAGATGTTTCAACTTGAAAAATAACTTGATTGCATGCTTTTTCTGGAGAAAAGATAATTTCATAACGCTTTGTATTATTAGCTTTATCTTGAATCCCACTTTCTAAATTTAATTTTCTAAAAACAATATCATCATCAGCCAACTCTCCCTTAGAATTATAACTTAATAATATATTTTTATCTGTATCAGACGGCACTAATTCAAAATAAAGATAATAACATTTACCAACTTCAAATTGTTTATCATTTTCTAATTGAATAATTGTATAATATCCATTATTATCTCTTATGGTATTAATAATTTTATAATCTTCTAAAGCAATAGGCTTAGAATAATAATTATCTATATCTACTAAAGTATCATTATTAGTACCTTGATATAAATGTTGTCCTATTTTATATGTTTTAGCCACTCCTTTTACTCCTTTCTAAATAGTATCCAATGCTCTAGTGCAAGATATAGACATCGTACCTTCCGCCTCTAGAGGGATTGAATAAGATTCTATTATATAATCTCCATATATCTCACTTTTTTTATCTAAAACAGATATGCGAATGTTTGGCTCAAGATAATAAATTGGAATACTTTCTATTTCAATACTTTCATTTAAACTTACACATTGATATAATAAATCTCTAGCTGCGTAAAAAGCACTATTCCAAATAGCACTTGTTTTAGATAATTTTTTATAAATAGATGGAGGAACCAATATATATCTTTGTCCAGTTAATAAATAATCATCAATTTCTTTTTGAATATCTTCTCCCACTGTATAATCTTCATTACATTCAATTAAAACATAATCAGGAATATCAGGTTCAAAAATACAATTAACTTTACTATCAGAATATGATTTAGTTCTTTTTCCAATATTATCTATACTATATTTAGCCACTTCCGTATTACTATCTATAATATCTAAATAATATTTAACATTATACATATTAACATCTGTTTTTGCTACATATTTATTGTTTTCTATAGAATAAAATGCAGGCCATGCTTCTTCTAGTTCTATAAAATAATTATTAGTATCTCCACCAGAACGAGTACCCTCAATCCCGCTTAAATATAAATCATCTCTCCAATTAGGCGGTGTTATAGTATCTACTATTGTAGCATCTTTTAATATAACATAATTTTTAATTTTAGGATTCCATTGATAAAAAATATTAGCTGAAACATCTCTATAAACTAATTCATTCGCTCCTATTTTAGGAAAATTATCATAATTAGAATAATCAATACTAACCAATAATCTATTATTTGTTTTATCATAAACAAAATTATTATATTTATGGTCACTCCAATTTGCAGGAATTGTATCAATAGCTAAATGATAGCGTATTTGAGTAGCAGTTCCATCTGTGCCTTTTGCTTCTCCCCAAACTATAAAATCATTCTTTATATTTTCCCATTTTGGAGAATTAGCATAAGAAATAAATAAATCTGGATTATTAAATATATATGTAGCATTGCTTTTACCTATTTCAGATAAATAAGCATCTTTTTCTAAATTTAATAATTTATTTAAATCTCCCGTTGCTTTTGAAGTATTTAAATAGTTTTGAATTTCTCTAAATACAAAATTTCCATCTATATCATAAAAATATTCAAAATTACCAAGTGTATCTTTTATTTTGTCTAAAATTGAAGTGATAGAATCTCCTGCATTTGCTTTTAATCCATTTTCATCACCTTCTGCAGGATATACTAAATCTTCATATAAACCACCAATATAATCTCCTTCAGAAAAGTATAAATTACCTAAACCATTAGTAGAGAAACTATATCCTGCAACTGGCGGCGTTGGTACATCTTCTATTTTTTCAACAGTATCACCTAAATAATAGATACCATTGTGGCTATCATTTTGAGCAAAATAAATTCCTTGTTTTTTCTCTTGTGTTGTATTATTATTATCTTTACCCGTTGTTGGAGTATTGATTGCTGCTTTTTTTTCTTTCCACATCATTCCCATAATTGCAGTTTTAGGAACTCCATCAATAATAATTTTACTTAATTGCTCTCCACCCCAATGATTTACCAATTCAGTAATTAATTGATATATTGTTATTTGTTCTGTTACAATTGCTCCATTTTCATCAAGAGTATCAAAAGTATCTAAATATACAGATGCGGGGAATGTACCTCCACAATCGCCATTTAATAAACACATTTTATCCTGTAAATTCATTGATATTGTTAAACCAGCTTCACTATTAGAAAAAGATGGAGACTGCATTACATAAATACCTTGCGGAAACCATATATAATCATAATCAGCATATTGTGGATATTCTTTCTTTAATGTATTTTTAATACCTATTTGTAAAGAAACCTTTCTATTGATAACAAATAATTGTTTTAAATCCATGCCATTATAATCTACAATATCCGCAATAAATTCTAAACTAGCTGTTCTTCTTACGGTAGAGCTACCATCAATACTAATACTACCGGAAGTAACTCTACCAGTTACTTCCGCAATAGCTCTTTCTTCTTTTGTTAAAACTATAATTTTTATAATCTTTGTTTTTATTTTTTCTAAATCCAATTGATGTAAAAACAAAGAATCAGATAAGTAAGAAAAATTATTTATCATTTTTTGCATACTCTCCTTTCTCTGTTTCATAAGTATAATTAATATAAGCATTAATAGGTACTTTTGCAATTTGACTTTCTTTATCATAAGAATAAAATTTATCATTCAAATATATATAATTTTCATATTCTGTATCTGTTGTCATAATAAAATCTTGATAGTCTGTTTCTTTTTCAAGACCTTTTTTATCTAATAATGCTAAATTTTCTTTAGAAATACTATTTTTTATATCTTCTATGCTATCAAAATTACTTCCTATTAAATATTTAGTTGAAATTCTATAAATACCATATTCAACAGGTTGAGATATTTCTGATAAAAAGTTATAAATATTTTCATCTTCATGGACTTTATTACTTGGAAGATATAATCCTCCAAAATAAGCATCTAAAATAACATATTGGTCATCATAAAAATCAAGTTTATTATTATTCCAAACAATGTGCTTATAATAATTATTGTTGTCTGCGGAATCTTTAACATATAAAACTGTACCAGCTTCTGCTTCTATTCCTAATCTATCAATAGATAATAACTTAATATAAAATTTTTTTGAACTAACTTGGTATTTATTTCTTAAAATAGGTAATATATGCTCGTTATATCTAAATGTTCTTCTTTCCTGTCCTATGCCTTTATAAGCAAAAATATTATTAATAATTTGATTATTATTAATATTCTTCTCCATTGTAACAATATAATCAATTACAACTTTTGGTGTTTCATTATATAATTGATTAATTTTAGGAAAATATAATGAAGTAACTGGAGTATTAAAATCTGCTATTTCATAATAAGGAATATCTTTTGATACAAAAATATCTTTGTTATTAATGTTAATAATATATCCTTTACCTACTTCTTTTGGATTAGCAAAATCTGTGCTTATAGAAGATAATTGCCCATTTTCTGAAATATAAATAGTTTGAGCATCTGTTTCATTTACAAATCTAATTTTTAGCCAATTAAAATTTTTAAAAGTATTAATTGTATCTGATGCTCCTTCATAAGCATGTTTATTATTTACTTCTTCTATTATTTCAGTTGTTCCTGTAAAAGTTCCCGTAATTTGTCCTACAAAATCTTCTGTAACAACATTTTGTGTAGTATCTCCTATATATTGTATTCCATATTTATCAATATTAGCGAGAGAATAATCAGAAACTTCTGTTACAGTGGCAGATAGATTATATACTAATCTACCCAATTGTTCTTCTGGAGTAATAGAAATTTCAGTAAATTTAACTAACATATTTCCTTCAGGGGTTGAACGAAATAATTTTATATTATCTTCGTGTAAAAAATCTAATACTTTTTCTCTAAAATCTCTTTCATAAATATAATTATTTTGAGAAGTTATATGTTTAATATTATTAAAATTATCATATTCTTTTACTATATTAGAAGAAAAATACATATTATCTTTTGTTGTAAATAAATTTTCATTTGTAAAAGTATTATGGCCCTCTTCATCTATAGTTACTAGTTCATATTCATCACTAAAAAAAGATATTAAACTATTTAAAGTAAAACTTTTATAATTTACAACTCCATTCTTTGTAATGAAAGGATACTTTGAACCAAGAGTAGCAGTAACTGACTCCATTACATTTCTTGTAAGAGAATCAATAGAAGAATTATATTTCAAACATAATATCTTCCCATCTCTAACTATATAAATATCATCCAAATAATTAATTGCGGAAATAGGGTTATCATTTTCATCTAACTCTTTTAATAAAACTCCCCTTCTGCCTAAATTATCAAATCTTTGAACTCCATATCTATAAAAAACTCCACTCTTCGTTGTATAATCATACCAAGTATAATCTAAAGGAACTCCGTCTGATATATATACTCTATGTACATCTTCCCATACTGTATAATTACTTTCACTAGAAGTTCTTCTAAAATTTATAGCGCCAATAAATCCCGATATATTATCTTCTTTATGTTTTACATTAATTTTTATACGTCCTAAATCATCCTGAGCTTCAGTTGAAAGAATTGCGTTAAGCGGGTTCCCGCCGCTTGTAATTATCTTTATATAAAAATCTTTTGATTCTTTATATTTAGTTATAGTAGTATAGTCAAACCTAATTCTATAATCCATATCTTCACTAAATTGATAATTAAACGTATATTTAAAAACATTAGGAGTATATTCATTAGCATAAAGAATACCAGAATCACTAATTAAAGTTTCTTCCTTATCATCAATATAAGCTCTTATACGGTAAGACTCTAATTTTTCTTGTTCTTGGTCATCCCTAAAAAGCAATTGGCCATTTAAATCAGTTAAATTTGAAACATAAAAAGTGCTTGATAAAGCACCAGTTAAAGATTCTTGATTTAATTCTGATATATAAATACTAGGTTGTGAAATGGGTCTTAATAAACAAACAGTTGACCATTCCGAAAAGTTATTTATTTGTTCATTAAACCAATCAATAGTTCCAATATTTTTTGCACTTGTTGCTTCGCCCTTCTTAGTAAAACGAATTTGAGCTTTCATATATTGATTTATTGTAAATTTTTTTTCATCTTTATTATCAAGACTAATAAAGTCTTCTTCAGTTAATGTAATATAATATTTATTATTACCACTAACAGTTTCATCAATTCCAAATTTATCTTTATCTTTGCTAGTAAATACTTTTATGCCATTAGTTGCTTTTAATAAAGATTGATTAGTATATTGATTTCTAACTGTAACTTGAATACAATCTGAAATTTGTTCATAACTATTATAGGCAGAAATGCCAAAATATATTCTAATAGTCGCTCTTTGTTTCTCTTCATTAAATTTATCATTTATAATAGGGAAAGCAGGCATATAAGTATCTACTATTGGCGGATAAATATCTATTTTAAAAGCCATATTATTTTCTCCTTTTTCTCTTTTAATTTTTATTATTCTGTTGGAGGAGTATTAGGCAATGCTCTTAAGTCCTGCATTAATTTACCAATATAAGAATTACCATGTTCATCTTGATAATTTTTATATCTTCTCTCTATTCCCTCCAAACTGTAATCATCAATCCATTTTTTTTCATAGCAAAAATAATGATGTTTTTCTGTTATCCACGTTTTTATATCATTTTTATCTGAATCAATTAACAAATCTACTTTGCTAGCAATAATTGTTAAATACTCACAGATATGTTTTTGCTCTGCCGCTAAATCTTCTATTTTTTTATTTTCTTTTTTAATTTTTGCGTATACATTTTCTCTTTCTTTATCTTCATTAAAACCCTTCTTAAAAAGCTGTCTTAATTTTGTTACAGCCCATTCTACAAAAGTAACAACCTCTTTAATGGCAATAGCTAACATAACAACAAACATAAGTATTTCTGCTATAGAATATGTTGTTAATAGTTCTAACATAATATCCTCCTTCGACTTTTCGCTATTTTATATAAAACTCTATTAGTTAAAATAAAACAATTTAGTCCAAGCAATAAAAAAATAGGGATAGTCTTGAACTATCCCTATTATGTTTTTTATTTTTGTTTACCAATAATTCCTTCAATAGTAGTGATAACAAACTTTTCTATATCACCATAGTTATTTTGAATTGCGGAAGTCACTTTATCATTCATTAGATTCAAGGCTTGATTTTTAGCTTTTTCTAATGCTTTCTTTTGAGCCTCTAAAGTAAAGTCGCCATTCTTTTTTAAATCATCAACATATGTCTGTTGAACTGAATTAACTGCTGTAGCAATAATATCTGCTGCTTTCTTTAATTGTTCATTATCAACTTTTTCATCTACATATTTTTTTGCAAAATATGTTAATACTGAAATAGCAACAGGTATAACAATAGATATAATTGTTTGTAAAATCATTAAAAATACTTCCATATTTACCTCCTTAATCAAGAAAACAATTAGGCTCTGTAGAGCCTAAAATAAATTTAGCTTCATTTATATCTCCATTTGTGATTAAAACATAAACACCAACACCGGGTTTATATTTTTTATCTGTACTACTATAAGCAACAATAGAAGAATCTTGATAGGTAACCTTATATTGATTACCTTCAATATTTTCTTCTATTATTCCATATATAGTTGTGTTAAAATTGCTTGTTTCTAATCTTCTATTAATTAAAATATCAATAGCATTTAGAATTGCCTCATTAATTTCTCTTTCTCTTTTCATAATATATTCTCCTTTTTTCTCTATGATTAAAATAAAAGTTAATATAATAATATTAATTTATCTTAACCAGCGGAGGCGGGGTTGCCGCCATCCGCTATCTTCTTTTAGTAGAATATGCTTTTTGAGTTGCCATATTTTCTAATGAATTAAATGCTTTTTCAATTTCTTGTGCATTTGATACGCTAGGGAAGTCCGCATTTATAGTAACATTTTGGTCTATAGTTACTTCATCATTTGAAATGCCTTGTTTCATAGATAATTGATTTTGAAGAGTAAAATCTTTTTTGATACTTTGCATATTACTATATAAAGTATCTATAATTTGTTGAGCAATTAAAGAAGATAAATCTAAACTTTGAGTATTTATTTCTCTAACACTATCAACAATTTTTAACATATTTGCAGTATCTTCTTTATTAAGAACTAATTCTTTTTCATGTAACATAGCAATTTTGCCATCTGAAGAACTCCAATTTCCGGTATAACCACCAGTGTCATATCCCTCAAACCATTTTTCTATATCTGAATATGATAACCAACGTGTCATGTTATTATAAGGATTTACAATTTTTGCTATTTGAGGCTTATTTTTAGGTTGAGCAATTTGCATAACTACCCAATCTACTTCAGAAGTTCTTAAATATGTTCCAGTAGGATTACCTTTTTTATCATATTCAGGAACACCTGCAGGATTAGGTCCTTCGCCTTTACCTTGAATATAATCACCAGCATCAACACGACCATTTTTTTGTTTTGATAATGATTTTTGAGATGCATCAATTGCAGCCTTATATTCAGAAGCTGAAGCTTTCTTTCCATTAACTGATAAAGTGTAACTATTCTTATAATGAGTTGTAACTGTAACTTTTTTACCTTTTAACTTGTTAATAGCAGTTTGTAAGTTTCCAACTTTTCCAGTTGCAGTACTCAATGAAGTACCTAACGCATCAATAGGAGCTTTAACTTCATTTAAACTTTCTTTTAATTTTTTGATTTTATCATTATTGTTAATTGTTTTTCTATAAGCATCATATTTTTCTACCGCTTTATCCCACTCTTTCTTAACTCCTTCTACTTTTTTCTGATGAGTAGTTAATATAGTATTCATTGCAGGTATTTGAACACCAATTTCTGTTGTTAATTTACCAAAGCCATCTTTATAATTTGACATTGCAGTATTACAATTTTTCCAAACATCTTTTATTACAGCTTCCATTTCTTTAGAATTTTTATTAATTCCTGAATAATAATTAGTAAATGCAGTACCTAATTTTGGTAAACTGTCTTTTATCCAACGCTGTTTTTCATCATCAGATAATTTTTGCCAAATCTTATCAGTTTTTTTAGTTTGGACCATTGCAATTGTATATGCAGCTTCTGCATAATCATTTTGAGATTGTAAAAGGTCATCATAAGCTGCATCATATTCCATTTTCCATTCTGTATAGTAATCACCAACATGTTCTTGCATCCATGATTCTATTTGCTCTTGAGTTAAACTATCTACATTTTCAAGACCTTCTTTTTCCGCTTTAGCTTTTAAGTCGCCACTTAACTGTTTAATTAAATTCATAGACTTTTCTATATTAGCTTGATTTTGGTCTTTAGTTAATTTATACACATCACTATTAGCATCATTTAATTCTTTTTGTGCTTTTAAAACATCGTTTGAATTTGATGCATATTGGTAAGTATAATTACCTTGAGAATTTCTTCTTAATCTTAAGGATGTTTTTTTATCTTGAGCCTCTTGTAGAGCAATTTGTTTCTTTAAAACATTATATTTTGCTTTAGCTAATTTAAAATCATATTCACTTAAATATGCTTGATTTTTTAATTGTTTTTCTTGTTCATCTCTAAATTGTGTTAATTTTTCTTTTATTGCGTCAGAAGATGCTTCATCAATATCCATATCAATAGATAAAGTAAAATCTTTTAAATTAAGGTCTTTTTCAATATTGTCATACCAATTATTAATATAATCTTTATCTAAAGACCAAAGTTTATCCATCCAATCAAAACCTTTTCCATCAGTCATTTCATTCTCAAAATCTTGAAAAGCTGCTTCAATAGAGTATTTAAAAGCGTCTTGATATGCTTTTAATGAATTTAATGAGGCCTGTTGAGCATTGCTTTGTGCTGTTTCAGAATTTTTAATTGCCTCATCTCTTAAACCTTCTAATTCTTCAATGCTATTTTTAGTTGTCTGTAACTCTTGTTTCGCTTGTTTTTTAGCCTTTTTAGTTTTAGCATTTCTAACTTTTTCTTCTTGTTTTGTTCTAATTTTTTCTTCTTCATCAATTTGTTTTTGATAATCGTTTCTAATTTGGTCCCATTTATCTCTTTCTCCATAATAGTATTTAGTTGATTCTGCATACTCATTCCCTAATTGAGTTGATAATTGGGCCTGCTCAGTTTTATTGCTACTATGTATTAAATTTAATAAATCTGCATAATATTTAGTTTCTTCTGTGATATTCTTTAATTTATTTTGTACATCATTAAAATCTTCTTTTAATGAAGACATCCACTCTTTCATAGTACTATAATATTCTTTAATAGCCTCTTGTATAGATTTTGCTGATTCCATTGCTTTCTGTGTATAATTTTTATATGCATCCATAGCTGCTTGAGAATCAGTTCCATACGTTTTATCCGTTCCGCCTTTAAGAATTTTATTATAAGCCTTTTGGGCCTTTTGAGCTTCATTAATATAAGTCTGAACTTCGCCTGATTTACTATAACTTATTCCTTTAGCAATATTAGTTTGTAATTTTGTAAAGTAATCTGAATCAGATGCCATTGCTTCCCTAAATTCTTGAAGATTTCTAATTGCTTCTCCAGCATCTACCTTAACAGTAACTTCAGCCTCAATAGCTTTAACATTGTTTTCAACTTTTTGATAAATTAATTCTTGTTGTTTAGCTAAATTATCTCCGGCTTCCTGTAGTGCTTCATTATATTTACTGTAAGCATCTTCATAATCTTCAAAATCTTGCTTGGCTTTTTCATAAGTCGTTTCCTTACCTGCGGCAGCTGCCTTATTAACTTTAGCCTTTAATTTTTCCCATACTTGCTGATGGTTGGATACCGTTCCATCTTCTCCAAAGCTGGCACCATAATGAACTAATTTGCTGCCTTGTCTATTAACATCTTTTTGAATTAATTTATCTTTTTGTTTATATAATTTTAACTGAGAATCAAGTATTTTATTTTCTTCTTTAATGCCTTGTATTTTAGTTAAGCCATATGTATGCTCTACTAAAGTATTTATTCTATCATAATATTTTTCTTGAATTTCTAATTGATTATTAATATTTTCTAATAAATCAAATTCATCTGTTAATTTATCTAAATCTTTATCATCATCTTTATCTTTTGGAGAATATCCTTTACCTTTTGCTGCATTATTTAATCCATATTCAGCTCCTGCTTTTTGAGCAGTTAAAGAAACAATATCAGCATTTCCTGAATTAATTGCATTGTCTATAGCTTTAATGTTCTTTTCAAGAGTTGCAGCTAATTGTTGTGATTGTTCTGTATTATCTAAATATTTTGTAACTTTATCTTTATTAATTTTTTTGCCCGACTGAGTTGTTGTAGGTTCTGTCCCTGAATAACCCTCTGTATCCTTTAAACCAGTTTTAATACTAGAAGTATCACCTTTTAATGCAGCTTGCCAATTTTGAGCAATAGTATCAGCCATGTTTGCACTAACACGGACTTTTGCCTCTGCTAAATTCTTATAATTTTCATAAGATTGTTTATTAACATCATTTTCAGAAGTTGTTACCGATAATGCATTTTCTATTTCTGTATCTGTCGCTTCTTTATTAAGACTAGAATTATATTCTTCAATAGTTTCTTTTAATTTGCTCTTTGCTTTTTCTCTTGCCTCTTCTGAAACATTTGCTTCATTTACAATAGCAAGCATTTTCGCATAGTAATCTCTTTTATTTTTTAATTTTATTTGATTAGCTTGAATGTCAGCAATAGCTTCATCAATTGTTGCATTAGCTTGCGCTTTTGCAGCAGCCATTGCAGAAGCAGTAGCCTCTTTATTTAACTTAATTGTTCCATCTTTTAAATAAGTGACATTATCTAAAATTCCCGGAAAAGCTTCACCTAATCCTTTTATATCTTCTTGAGCTACTATGAATTTTTCGCCAATCTTAGATGCTTGGTCTGTTATGTTTGATAATGTTTTAGATGCAGTTTCAAATTCATCATCCATTTGAGATTTTATCTCAACAATAACACTATAATCTTGCTCAGTAATTTTATCCATCTGGTCATAAAAATCATCTGAATCTAAATCAACTTTAACGTCATCTAATAAATTACTTACATCTCTTTCCATGCTAGATAATTTAATTTCGTCCATTTTATCTTGAACATTTTCAAGAGATTCAAGCCATTCTTGAGTGCCCGTTAATTGAGTATTCATAATAGTGTCAACATCTGCAGCAATATCTGGGTATAAAGTTCTAAGTTGGTCAGCACTATCGTGTAAGGCTTTATAATCATCATTATCTCCAATATTTGCAGAAGTTACATCACCTGATAAAACACCAGATGCTAAAGATGATGAATTATCTGCAAGTTGTTTAGCACTTTCAGTAAAGTTATGTTGAAATTCAACAATATTATTTTCAACTTCATCAAGAATTGCTTTAGTCATTTCATCAACTGTATCATCGCCATGTTCATTAATAAATTCTTGACTTCCCCAAATACTATCTATATTATCAATACCAACTTTACCTAAACCAGTTTTAGATAAATTTTCAATAACTTCTTGTTTATTATTTTCATAATCTTTTTCATTGAAGAATTTAGCATCTGTATCAAAATTAACTTTTGCAGCACTATCATATACATCTTGTATTGCACGAATTTCATCTTCATCAAAATGAGTACGTTCATAATTATTAGCTGATATTTTATTCTTTAATTCTGGTGGTAATTTACTAGCATCTATCTGATTTTTATAACCCATAGCTTCTTGAAAAGAGTTTAAATCAAAAGCTTGACCTGTCTTTCTATCAACAAATTGAGATTTTTTTGAATCATAATCATAACCATAATTATTCATACTCTCTTTAAGGTCATCTAATTCTCCATTATCACTTCCATACATGTCAGGCATATAATCAAATAAAAGCAATGGATTTATTTTACCTGATTCATCAAAAAGAGATAATTTTTTGGTAAAAGCTCCACCTCCTGCTTTTACTGTTAAATTTTTATAACTTTGTTTACTACCTTTTGATTTAGATGCAATATCCTTTATATTATCAACTCCATAAGCGGAAGTTAATGCATTATCAAACATTACTCCTCGACCTATTTTTGCTTGATATTTTTCTTCATAAGCAATATTTTGAGCATTTCCAGAAGCAGATAAATTATTTTTATACAATTCTTCTGCAGCTTCTTGGTCTGTTGCTCCTTTATGAGCTTTCTTATAATTTTTAATTGATTTTTGAACATCTTCATCTTCACTATTTTGAATTTTAGTAATAGTCTTTTTTCTCTGCTTTTCATAATCAGAATCAGAAGTAGAATCAGGCATTTCTCCAATAATTAATTTAGTTTGAGCATTTACTAATGCCTCTAATTGGTTAGTATATTCGCCTATTTTTTCGCCTATCTTTGCAAACATTCCAATAGCATCTTTATATTCATCCGAATCAGTTCTTCCATTTTCTTGAGCGTTATGAATAGATTGATTTAATTGATAATAATATTTTAATATATCATCTATACTATTTAAATCAGAAAAGTTTACGTCTACACTACCTAATTTGATTTGTTTATCAAAATCATCTTCATCTTGAATTTCAGTTACTGTATTTTCTGCGGCAGCATTTACTCCGGTTTGTAAAGTAGGTAAAGATTCTTTTATCTTTTTAGTTCTTAATTTTTCTACTTCTTTATTAAATAAAGCATAATTATCAACTAACCCTAATAAATATTCTCCTTCAGTTCCAAAACTTTTTGCTAATTCACGAGATTTCTCTCTTAAACTATCAACACCTTCTCCAGTCTTTTTATAAGTATTATAAGCCTCTTCATATGATGTATTTAATTCATTGATTTTATCTATTTCTTCTTGTTTTGTATTTGCTAATTCAATACTTGCTTCATTATTTTCTTTAATCTTTTCTTTTGCTTCTTCATTTGATTTATTAACTATAGCAAGAATAGCTATTAAACCTGCTAAAGCAGCTACAAAAATAACAATTGGATTAGACCACATTGAGGCATTTAATGCCTCTTGTGCTACTGCAGCTTTTTCTGTTGCTACTGTTTCGCCTTCTGTTGCTACCGCACTTGCAATAGTTGCAACTGTTTTTTTATTTTTAATACCTATACTTGCTATATCTATATCATTAATAGCTTTAAGAGCAGAATACATCATAGGAAGAACAAATCCTAATTGAGTTATAATTTGTAATGCTTTTTCTGGACCTGATATATCTTTATTGTAAATAGTATCTAATATACTATTAACACTTCCTAATGTCATTGCTAAACTAGATACTGCACTTATTGTACCTTGAATATTATCAGCTTTAGTTTGATTTTTTAATTTATTCCCAGTTGATTGATTAAAGCTACTTTGCTCTATATTTGCTTCTGTTTCTTTATTCTTTTTCTCTGTTAATGTTTTAATATATTTTTCTAAAGCACTTTGTTGTTCTTGCTTTAGTTTTAACATCTGTTTTTCAGTATAAATAGTATTTTTAGCAAAACCTGCCTCTTTTTGTAAATCAGCTAAATTTACTTTTTCTTTTGATATTTTTCCATTTTGTACATCTACTAATTTTTGAGCTGCATCAACCTGTTTTTGCATTTTTTTAGTAACATCTTGAATTACCCCAAATAAATTTTCTTCTGTTGAATTTTCTGCCTCTTGAATTCTAGTGAACATTAATGAAGTATCTGTTAATTGTCCTTCTTTTTCATTACCATGAAATGCATTTCCATTATTAGTAAATAAAGCTTTTGCTTTTTCTCTCGCAATAGGTAATTCAGCTTCTAATATAGCTTTTTCTTTTTCTAAATTTCCTATACGTTCTTGTTGAACAGTTAAAGCATTATATTCTTCTTCCGTTAATGATTTTCGAATTTTATCTATCTTTTGAGCTGCCTCTGCTTCAGCTTCATATTTCTTTATATTGCCTGCTTGTTCATTTGTTAATCTTGTTCTTTCGTTTTTGCCTTCTTCATTAACTTGAGTTCCATAAAAAGAATTATTACGTCTATCTAATTTAATATTAGATACATTTTTAAGATTTTGTCCTTCTTTATAAGCATCTGCTTTACTTGCAACAATTGCTGCATTTTCATTCTTTATATTTTTATTTTCAAAATATTTTAATAATCCTTTACTTATCTGATTTTTAAATAAATTAGCTATAATAGTCATATAGCCAATCATAGATTCAAAACCGCCGCCCATTCCATTTGTGAACTGAGTAACAACAGTCATTAGTTCTGTTAATCCATCAACTAAATTATTAACTTCTTGACCATCACCAATTAAAGCACTATAAAAAGCTTCAGTTTGAGTTGAAAGTTGTTGCTGTTTAGCAACCATACTCTTCATATAAGTATCTTGTTGAACTTGTAATGTACCTATAGAATCTTTAGAAACATCTAATTCTTTATTATATTGACTCCAGTTTTCAAAAAGAGCAAATAAATTATTGTACTGTCTCTTACCAGCCATAGCAATTGCAGCAGCCTGTTTCTGTTCTCTAGACCATCCTTGCCATTTTTGACCAACCTCTTCAATTACGTCTCCCATATCACGCATTGAACCAGTTTCATCTAAGATATTAACACCCATAGATTGCATTTGAGAAGTAATATCCCCAAGAGATACTCCAAATTCATCTGTACCGTCTGCCTCTAAATCACCCATACGAGCGTAAATTGTCTTTAAAGCAGTACCTACTGTTTCAGGTGCTTGTCTAGTAGTAGAAATAATCGTTGAAATTTGTGCAGCTAAACTATCAACATTTACACCCATTGCATCCGCTGAAGATGCTACTTTAGACATAGCTGTTGATAATTCTTCCAAGTCAGATGCGGAAGATGCAGCTACTGCCGCTAATTTATCTACATATTTTTCAGTATCCTGTGCTTGTACTTTATAACCATTCCATACAGCAGTTAATTCTTCTGATACAGCAGAAGTTGACTGTCCTGTAACATTAGCAGTTTTTAAAGTCGTTTCAGTTCTAGCTTTTGTTTCAGTATCATTTAAACCCTGTTGATAATAAATTAAAGACGCTTCAGTGTAATCTCTTGTACTTTTACCTAAGCCTTTCGCAGCATTATTAGCCTCTTTAGCAAAAGTTTGCATATCTTGTGAAGATTTATTTGTTACAATCTGAATATCATTTAATGATTTGTCTAATTTTTGTACGTAAGTAAAAGCTTCTCTTACAGATTGAGTTATTTTATTAAAAACCCCAGATGCAATACCCCATTTAACAGTGTTTGTCATAGTTGTCGCCATCTGGTCTAATAAACTATTACTTTCTTTTATTTGAATTTTAGTATTTAGAATACTACTACCTAATGTTGCAAAACTATTTTGACCTACTGACCCCGCAGAATAAAGTCCAGTTCTTAATTGCTGCATAGAAATGCCTGCTTGATTTAATCCTTGAGTAAATTTACCAATATTAATTTGTCCAAAATCATAATTAAAAGATTCTCTTAATATTGTCCCTACTTGTTGAGCCATAGCGCCAGCTTCTTTTAATTGCTTAGTAGCTCCAGGCATTTGACTTAATGCAGTAACTTTATCAAAACTTTCATTTAATTGAGTAAAACCAGTTTTATCTATATTAAAACCGATAGTAAAATCAATTCTATTACTACCTGCCATAATCCTTTTCCTCCTTATTTTCCGTTCATATTTATATGTAAAAAAATATAACCCTTACTATCATTGTATGATAATAAGGGTTATAATATTAATTTATTTTGTCCGTTCTATTCTGTAATGTCTCTTCCACCATTTGCCGCTTTAGCAAATTCAATTACATTATTATAATCTTCTGGCTTAAAATCTTTTAAAGATTGTAATAAATTTTGCATTTCTTCTTGCTTAGGTAATTTTTTACTTATCTGTTCAATAGCATTTGCAATACCATAAGATACACTTTTTCTTTCACTTACATATTCTTCTTTATTTGATACTAATGAAGAATATAATGTCGCATATTCATCATCAGGAATCGCATCAATAATCATATCTAACAAACCGCTAGTTTTGAATTTATCATACAAGTCTGATAATTCCATATCTTGTTCTTCTTTTGAAAAAACAATATTAGTATATGCAATAGCTAAATTAATATTAAAGAACATATCTAACTTATATTCATTAATAATAACAGTATCATCTATACTTTGTAATAAAGTTGTGTTTAATAAGTTATATTTTTTAATAGATGGAAGATATTTTAATACTTTTATTTCTTTATCTTTAAAAGTAATAACTGTATATTTATCAGCACCTTCCTGTTTAAAATCTAAATCTGAATAATTTATAAATGTTTCTGACATTCCTTTTATCTCCTTTTATATTTCTTAATTCTAGTATATCATAAAATTTTTTAATTGTCAAGAAAGTTCCCAATCTGCAAGAATCTTTTTTAAGTTTTCATCTAAAGCCTCTTGCACTGTATCTTCTAATTCTTTTCTTATATGATTTCTTAATCCTCTGTTTTGTGTAGCAAATTTACCAGTTGTCATTCTTTCTCTCGCAATCATTTCTAACATTTGTTTTCCATTCATGCTTTTTCCTTCTGTTAGCACTTTATCTACTAAATCTTTAACTCCCGGAAGACCAAATAAATCAGCACTATTTGATTTTGAAGCATAAGCTGAACCATTATCTAATTCTATATCACTACCATATAAACCTAAAGATTGGTCAACTGTTCCAACGCCATCTATCATAAATTGTTTAATTCTAGATTCTTCAGCTGTTGCAGTTAAAGCTGCTCTTTTAAAATAAAAAACTTGATAACCTTCTGCAATATCTCCTAAATTACTTACTGACATATAATCATATTTTTGATTTTCTTTCCAAAATACAAGATAAGGAGGCTTCTTATTATCTTTTACTTCTTTTGACCGATTAAAACGGCGTATAACTTCTTTATATGTATCATTTAATTTAGCTAACTCATTTTCATTTAAATTACTATTTAATGTTTTTAAAGAATCTTTTTGAGAAACTTTTTTCAAAGTCATTCTTAATGTATTGTTTTTAATGTTATAAACTAATGAAACCCATTTATTAATTTTTTGACTTGTACTCAAATCTAATTGATAAATAATTGGTTTATTATCTTTTTCAAATAAATAAGTTATTTTTTCTGACCAACCTTGCATTTCTAATACTGCTTGTTGGAATCTTATAACTTTCACTCTCAAATCATATAAAACATCTCTTTTACTATCTGCTTTAATTTTATCAGTTATAGTCTTTTTTTGTTCTTGTAATGATGAAATAATATTATCAACTTCAATTTCATTATCTGTATAAGATAATCTTTTCAAAGCCTTTTCTCTTTCTTGAATTTGATTATTAATACCTGTTTTTCCTATAATTTGCCCACGCATCTTTTCTATGCCTTTATAAACATAACCACTCATAATTGAATTTACGTCTTCCGCAGTTTTTATAACTTTTTGTCTTAATTGCTCTAAATCTGAACCATTTTTCTTTATTATCTCTAAACTTCGTTCTATAGTCTCTTGTATCTGTTCTTCTATAGTTTTTTCATCAACTTTAACTTCTCCAACTTGAACATTAGCTTTTGCCATATTTAATTCCTCCTTTCCCCAGAAATAAAAAAAATGAGGAGAGTTACCTCTCCTCATTAATTACTTTATTAAAATTGATTTTTCATCAATATTAATATCATCTAATCCATCATTAACAGTATCAGATTTTAATGAATCAGTTTTTACTTCATTTTTTTTGTCTGTACTGCTTGTGCTAGGGTGTTACGCTGTCTTCAAATTCAGCTTTTTCATCATCAACAACTTTTTCACCTTCACCATGACTCATTACCTGTTGTCTGCTTGTTGAAGCAGCATTTCTATCAATAATCTGCATTACACATAATACCTTTTTCTTTCTATTGAAATAAGTATAACCTGGCATAGCATCCATTGTGAATGTAAATGTTGATGGGTCTCCAGTTGGAGCCATTGTAAATGTAAAGTTAGACTGAATCTTAACATTAGGGAATGTTAATTCAGCTGGCATATCTTTACCATTCTTTTGCTTTCTAAATAATGTACTAGCTTCTACATAGTAGTATCCTGCAAAGTTTTCTGCGTCAATTACTAATTCTGAAACTATTTCACCTTTCTGTAATACATAATAATCTACAATTACAGTAGTTCCCTCAGCAGGAATATCATCTCCAGTGATTGTAACACTATTCTTTGTAGCTGTTGCTGTATAAGACTTGCCTGTAACTTCTCTACCTTCTTCTTCTAATACGAAAATAGGAGCAGTTGTACAAATTTCATCACCAGCTTCTAATGCATCTGCTAAATTAATAAGACCACTTGCACCAACTGTTGTTTCAGTTGAAGTATGAACATGAACCTTTTCAGCACCATCTCCTGCAGTACCGCCAAATAAACCAGCACCTGATAACATTGCAAAACTTATTGGAGATAAAAGAGCATCTTCAACAGTAAATGTTAAAGTTTTTTCACCTTCCCAAGCAATTAAGTTTGTATTACCTTTACCACCCTGAGCATATACTGTTGTAGCAGCTTCTTCCATTGTAGAAGTTTTAGCTGAATCAATATATAATACAGGTTGTCCTGGCTTAAAAACGTACTTAGAATTAGCATCACCTAATCTAATAGTTGATTTAGCTTTAAATACAACATCACATATTTCTCTTACACCAAATCTCATGTATAGTTTCCTCCTTAATTTTTTGTCTTATCTTTTATATATCATCATGAATATCATCCATCCAATACTTACCATCTTGTAAATCTTTTGCTCCTGCTAATCGAGCTTTAAAAGTATAATCAAAATTTTGTTTTAATAAAAATCTTTCATATTCATCTCTAATTTGATAAATGGTATACTCTAATAAAGTATTTATATCCTTATGCTCTCCAACAGCTAAAATAGAAACATATTTACTTAAAATATTTACTTTAACCCGTTCTCCTTTTGCTTCAGCCGCCCTTTGACGACCTTTTTTAAGTTTTTCTGCAATTCTTCGAGCTTGCTCATTTGCAGGATTAAATTCTTGACCTTCTTCTTGTTGAAAAGTTAAACAAAATATTATATTTAATATTTCTTTAAAATCTTCAAAATTATCTTCATTAATAGAACCTACTAATTGTTCTTCTTGGAAAAAGTCAATTGAGTTTGTTTGAATAGTATATTCATATCTTGGAAATAATAGCATAAAAATCATATTAATACTCTCTTTACTTACCTGTATTTCATGGTTTTTATCATTGCTATCATTTTCATTCATTATTGACATTATTATTTCAAAATTTGTTTTATTTCCTAAAAGAATTTTGTCCTGCTCTAACAAAATATCTTTAGAAAATTTTAATAATTCACACCCCATATAGAAGTTTTCTTCTCCTATAAAAGCAATTTCTTTTAAAGAAGGCTGATGAATAACTATACCGGCTTGAATAAAAGGAATATCATTTCCAGATATTAATAATAATTCATCCATAACTATTCATCATTTTCTATTTTATCATCAGTACCATGAATAGCTTCATATACTAATGTATAGCCGGATAATTGTTCATTTAATATAAGCTCATTTGCAGTTAAAAATTGTAATGTTCCTATACCTGATAATTTAGAATTATTTAAAATTCCATCTATATATCCTGCTATTTTTAAAGGTCTTAATCTATAATCACCTAAATCCCAATAGTCAGTATGACATATAATATCAAAATGAACAAAACAATCTCTAAATTGTGGATTGTTTGCATTTGGTGTAAAATTATCAAATGAAATAATAATATATGCTTTTACTTCTTCATTCTCTGGAAATTTAATTTTTGGAACATTTCTGATATATCCTTCTTTTATTAATTTTCCAATAGACATTTCTTGAATTTTTTTCTTATAAACTTCATTGTCAAGATTATCTAAACAATCTTTAGCGTTTATAACTAATAATCTTTTCAATTCATCACAATAAGGTTTGCTTTCTATAAAAAGTTTACGCAAAATTTTTTCTGTATCATTTTCACATGAAAGAAAAGATGATTGAAAATCTCTCATTATTAAATCTTTTCTCATATTCCTTTTATCTCCTTTATAAAGAAGTTATTGTAATTGGTAATACTATATCTTCTTCATTATCTTTTTTATACAATAAATTAAAAGAACCACTTTTTCCAGTTGTAACTTCAAGAGTAACAACATTATCTTCAAGTTCTATAATTTTTACTTTATGACTATCAACACTCCATACTCCACCTGTGGTTCCAGCAATAGAATAACTAACAATATCATAAGGCTGAACAGTTGCGGGACCGTCGATATAAATTGCACCATGTTCAGGTTTATCTGGATTAATCGGCTCCTCCGCATTTTCCATACTATTTTGATAATATTCTTTTGCTGTAATCATTATAATACCTTTGCCATAATATGGATTCGCTGCTTGAACTTGCCAAATTTTTCCATCAAATTCTAATTTAGCAAAACGTTTTAAATATTCTAATGTATATTCATTTTTAGGTATATACATAACTAAAGTATAATTAGGGGTATTCCAAACTATATTATTCTTTTGATTCCAAGGAATTGTAGTTTCAACAGGCCCTCTAACATATCCTTTATACTTTTTACCTTGTAAATTTATTTCTGCAGTTTGACAAGCCCTACATTCAGCTCTAAAATAGGCTTTTTCCTCTGGATAAGGAAGATAAACTATCCAATACGTATTATCATCCACCCATTTAAAAATATCACCTGAGTTAATTCCTACTTCTTCTTCTCCTGCACTAGTTTTACCAAGTCTTTTTTTATTTAAACATATGTCTTTAAAAGGTATTGATAAAATTTTATTATCATAATCTGGCTTTAATTTATCTGGGTTAATCAACGCTCTAAATTGTCTACCATCTGCTAATTCAATAGTAGCAGATTGGTATGAGTATAATAAAGCTTTTTTTAAACTTCTTAGTTTGTCTAGAGTCATTCGACCTTGTTGATTTCCACCTTGATAACTTAATCTTAATTTTAAATTATCTAATCCTGACATTGTTCTCTTAAATTACTTACTAAATTTAAACTTTCAAAAATTGTTCTTCTAAATAATTGAAAATCTTCATCTAAAATAAGTAATCCTTCCAATTTACATAATAAAGAAAATAAAATAGTATGTTGGTCGATTAACAAACTATCCATTCCTGATAATTCTTCTATAAGAGTAATAAGCGGTTTTTTCCATTCACCGCCCTCTTCTCTTACAGGAAGTAATCTATATATTTGGTTTGTAATTCTCTTTAAATTATCATCAATAGCGGAATTGTTTATAATAGCATTATATTTTAAATACACGCTGCTTTTTGTATCCATCTGTAGAACTTTCCATAATTTCACCAAAAGTAGAAACAATGTTTCCTTTTTTATCCACTTTTCTTCTTTTGTATAATCTCTGCAAATGGAAACCCTCTCTTTCATAATCTTTTTTCAAAGTTTGTATTTTTGCCATATGATTAGCTTGAGAAGTAAATTTAAAATCAGTTCCGCTATATTTCATTCTTGTGTTTTCAACACTCGCTAATTGCTGACCAAACCATTCAACAATCATATAAGTAGAAAGAATATTAATTTCTTCTTCTGTTAAAACTTCGTCAAAAGCTCCACCCATATATAAAAATGCGGGAACCTCTACATTATCACTTTCTATTCCTTTATAACTATCTACATCTTCATAACTCAATTCATAATGACTTAAATTAGTTCTTGGAAATTCAAACTTCTGAATCGCCGCCTTTAAAAAATCTTCTAATAATCTAAAAGTATCTAATTCAGTCATTTCCATATACATATCATCTGTTACTTTTGATAGAAAACTATCATATATTTTTGTAAAAGAAGTACCCATGTTTACTCCTTTCTATTATTTGCTTACTGATGTTACTTTATAATTAGGAACACGTCTTTGGGGCTGCTGTTCCTTTTTTTCTTCTGATGTAATTGGAGAAGTACGTCTATTTATTTTTTCAGATACTTCTTCTACATCAGTTTCTTCATTTATTTCAATAGCTTTTGATACATTAAAACCAGTTTTTGCCAATATAGCATCTCTTTTACTAACATCGTTTAATTTAATTTTTACTGCAACATCTTTAACAATGTCAATAACTCCTTCTGGAGCAAAATCTAAACAATCCAATAATTGGTCTAATGTACCAGTTTCTAATAATGTTCTAACTTCAACTTCTGTATAATAATATTCTGGCTCTGGTCTAGTAGAAAATAACTCTTTTACAGCTTCTTCATTTTTAATTACTAACAAATTAGTAAAAATATATTCTCCACCTACTTGATATAATAATTTTCTTATCTCTTCAAAAGGAATTTTTTTCTTTTCTCTCTTTTGGAAAGTTCTAATTAAACCGTTAGAATCTGGAATTTCATAACCAACTCCGCCAGAACTTCTATTTATAACCTCTATTAAATCTGTATCTTTTAACATATTTTTATTCTCCTTTTATCTCTATATTTATAAATAATCGGGGAGTTTAATAAAAAACTCCCCATTTATTTTATTAACCTTCAGGGTTAATTTTATGTTCAATCTTTAAATCTGAGTTTTCATAAATACAAATATTATTTGTAATTAATGTTGCTACACCAAATTTCTTATAAACTTGAACTTCTTTTGACATATCAGCATTATCAATGTCTCTAACAATTGTTTGACCTTCAAAAGCAACCTTTACAGGCTTATTTGCTCCTGTTGGAATAATATAAGCATAAGCTGGGTCAATAACTTTAGTTGTATTTGTTTCATCTTCAAAAGACTGTGGTAAAATAATTACCTTATGACCTTTATAATTTCCAAGATAGCCAGTATTCCATCTCTGGTCTTTCATTGCATCTGAAATCCATCCTTCATTAGGAATCATAGTTGATGCAAATTCAAAAGTACAATAAATTGTAGACTGACCATATGAATCTGCTGTTGCTAATAATCTATCCATAACATCTTCATTGAAACCTTTAAAGCTGTATTTATTAGCTGTTTGTAAACTTGTATAAGCTTTCTTTAAAGCTTTTGCAATTTCTCTATAAACTGATTCATCAAGACCTTCCATAATAATATCTAATACATCAGCCATATTAACTCTACCATCTAAGAATTCTTCAAATCCAATTTGAGCTGCGCCACCAAAAGCTTCAGTAGGAACTTCTAATGTCTTTCCATCTAATTTGAATACTTCATAGATACCAGCTAAACCAACTTTTGTTACAAACTGTTTTCCACGTCTTTTTGCTGCAGAAGTAATTCTCTGTACAAATACTGGCTTATCACCTTGTTTAAAAGTCTTAACTTCAGCAAATTGTCCGTATGCTTCTAAAACCTTTTTAGGTAATACATCATCAATAATTTCTTCCATTAATGAGAAGATAGTATTTTTATTTTCTCTAAATAAAGCGTATGTCCTTGAAATTTCTAATAATTCATCTCTGAATGTATCATTAAGCTGTTCATAGCTAAAGTTTTCTCCGTTGTAGGCAAATGCTGTTGCTACAGAAGGATTAGCAGAAGCTACTTTTTTACCTAACGCAATTAAATCTTTTTTACTTAATGCCATTTTTTAAATCCTCCTTATTTAATTCTCTGAAGCTTTACAGCTGGCTGTCCATCTGCCATAGTGTAAACTTTTACTACTTGCCATAGTAGACCTTCATCAGTTTCTTCGCCTTTTACAAGGTAACCTGTTGTATCTACCTTTAGAATATCTGTTTCTTGTAATTCAATACCTGCATATGTTGCCTTACCTGAAGTATTTGGACCACCTACGCAATTAGTTGTGTAAATATCTCCAACGTTAGTCTTTATAACTCTTGGAACCATTTCTCCATCAACATAGTTTTCTTTAACCATTGCGAAATCTTTATATGATTCTCTCCAATCATCATATAATTTAATTTCATTGAAAACCATCATCCATTCACCTTTGCCAGTAAAATCAACTTTTCCTGCAGCATAATCATATTTTACAAACTGACCATTTTCAAGAATATTGATTGAACCATCAGCTGGTAACTGAGCATAAATCTGAGATGTTCTCTGAGCTGAAAGATGATTTGGTTCAACTTGACCAAAACCAACTCTACTGATTGTTGTTGTTGCCATCTGTCTATTTCCTCCTTGATTTTTTCTTATTTATGATTTTGTATAGCTTTTATCCAAGCTGGAACAGAATCTCCTGCATTTTCTAAATTAAATGTTGTAACAGGATTTTCTTCTTCTGTTTTATTTTCATTTTTAGATGTATCGTCTAAATCAAAATTAACCTTTTTTCTTACACAAATTACTGATAATTTTGCTTCAATATCATCTAAAGAATATTCATCAATGTGAGCAACCACATCTTTTTTATCTTCATCTGAAAGCATATAGAATCCACTAATTAATTCTTCCTTTTGCTGTTTTTCAACATTTTGTTTAAAAGCAACTAAACTTTCATACTTTGCAGATAAATCATTATACTTAGTTTCTAATTCTGAATACATTAAAGCATAATCTTTTTTATCTTTCTTATCTTCTTCTTTCTTGTCTTCTGCAGGAGTTTTTGTTTCTTCCTTCTTTTCTTCAGGTTTCTTATCTTCTGCAGGAGCTGGATTATCTTCTTTTTTGTCTTCTTCTTTCTTATCTTCTTTTGTATAGTTCTTTTTCTTATCTTTATCTTTATTATCTTTTTCTGTTTCAGTGTCTTTAACTTCTTCTGTAGTTTTATCAGTTTTATTTTCTACAGTTTCATTAGTTTTGTCCTTTTTTTCTTCATCTACTTTTGCCATGTTTCCTCCTTCTAATGCAAATTTTAAATCTTGCATCATACTAAATAATGTTTGCTTAAAGTTATCATCTACTTTACTGAAATTAGTACTTACATTAGGAGCTGTTACACTTGAGCCTTCAAAACAAGGTTCTACATCATCACCTAAAATACATAATTTAGAAAAAATTGCATCATTAACAATAAACAATTCCATTTTTGTATTAACATTTTCTGACCAATAACCATCTAAGGTATCTTTATCTAATTCCATAGAATGAGGACGTCCTTGTTCAATAGCTAACTTAGCTTCTTCAAACTGTCCTGTCCATAGAAAACCTGTAGTCATTAAATATTCTCTAACTATTTTGTTTCCAAAATCATCTGTATCTTCAAATTTTTGAAACCAAACTTCAGCATCTGGAGAAACAAAACCATATGGCTTAGTAAGACATTTAAATTGAATCCCTTTTTCATCAATAATAATCTGGTCGCCATGGTCTCTAAAATCCTGATTTTCTTCTTTATAATATCCAACAATAGGAGCGCCACGCAATGTCTTAGACATTTCTGTGGCAACATCTTTTGTTATGAAAGAATGATTTCTATTCTCTCCAATATACAAAACTTTAATTTCACATTTAGACATTAAAGGGTTAATATCTAAAGGTTGAAGATTTATAAATTCCGGAGAATCAATAGTTGCAACTGATTGATGCATAATTGTTTTTCTCCTTTCTAATTTTGACTATTATATTATAAAAAACTTCTTTATGAAATTAATTACGTTTGTCCTAATTCATGCTTTCACGATTAGCTATAGTTTTTTCTGATTTTTCATCATCAGCTAACTCCTTGCGGCCTGCACCCTCTTTCTCGCTACCATTACTCTGGCTTGCCGCATTTTGATTTGTCTTTAAAGCATCAGCGTTCATAGTAGAACTCATTAACGGTGGAATAAATACATTAAATAATTCTAATACATCATTTTCAAAATAAGCTGTAGCTAAAATAGAACTTTGTGATTGACCAAGAGCAATCTGAGGTAGCATCTTGGAATATCCTAATTGAGTTTGTTCTTTATATAATTTTGCCATGTCTTTATAATTATAAATAGTTGTTGTCAAAATTTGAACTTTATATTTTAATTTCTTAGGATTCTTATTAAAAGGTTCTATTATCATATTTAGAAATGCTTCAAATTGTAAAATTAAATTATATAAAGAAGCCTCATCATTTAAAATAGACTTCTCTAATGCAATATTACCATCTGTATTAAATAAATTTTGAGCTGTACCAGATTCGTTAAATACTGTTCTTTCAACTTTTTCTAATTCATCTATTGTAGTGGAACTATTCTTATCAGCCAAATCCGCCACATCTACATCAGCAAAAGTTGTCAATACATCTACACCAATCGCCTTGCCTAACATTTGAACAGCGTTATTATGTAATTCTTTTGCTTCATCAACATCAAATATTAAATCACCATTCTTATCTAAAGGCATTTTTTGAATGATAATCTTTAATAATTGCTGTTGCATCTTTTTTCTATCTAATCCTTGAGCTTCATTTAAGTCTATGATTGCAGGAATTACTGAAATGAAAACAGGAAAATCGTCTCCATTAATATTAAATTTAATTGTATTTTTAATATCCAGTAAATACCATCCTGAAGTATCTCCTAAAAAGTCTGGTTGTAATTTTCCTTCCTTATATAAAATATAACCTTTTTTAAATTCAGAAGGAAATAAATTTAATATTTTCATTTTTTGAGTAGTATCTCTAAAAGTATCATCAAAAAACTTCATATTAAATTCTACAGCCGGACGCCCATTAACACTAAATCTTGAACGACAATAATTAGGCGGAAGCTCTTGAATACACATTCTATCTTTTTGAGGAATTAAATATCCATAATAACAACCATACTTTAGAACTTTTAAGGCTGTGTCACCAAAAAATTTTTTTATTTCAAAATTATCTAAATAGGTTAAAACATTATTAAAACCGCTTAATATTTTATCACTTTTAACGCTTTCTGAATTAATATAAGGCGTTACTAGCCAATCATATCTATATAAATTAGCCATATATCTACATAACCTAGAATAAATACCGCTAGTTTTATAGAAAAATTCTGATATATCTCTCATCGTTTCTTCGTCATTTTCATGTATTGCTCTTAATACTTCTTTTTTATCAGCTAGCCTATCATCTATCTGTTTGTAATCACCTACATTAACAATAGCATCATCTAATGTTTTTAATCCAACTTTAATTTTTGAAAAGTTTGGGTCCATAAAAGGACTATACTTCTCTCTGGTGTCTCGCATAGGACTCATTCGAAAGCCTTTTTCTCTAATTTGTTCTTGTCTATTAATCAAAGTGACACCTCTTTCTTTCTTTTATTTTAATAGCCCGCCGCCTTCATAATATAATCATAATTTACACGACCTTCATCCCAATAGGGAATAGCAATAAGAGTAATTCCGTGCTTTGCACAAAACTCTCTTTTTTTCATATCATTATATTGCTGTTTCCTTAAACCGCTCAAACCACCAAATTTACTTTTTGGTTCATAATGTTGAACGCCTTGGTATTCTATTAAAAAATCTAAATCATTATTATCATCAAAGACAGCAAAATCAAATCTTAGAGGTCTACCATTTGTACTAACTAATTCTGGAAAAATATATTCTTCTTTAAAATTTAAACCAGCTTCTTTTAAAATTTCTTCTATTTTTATCTCTCCTCGACTTGCTCGCATATTTGCCTCCTTTTTTACACAATATATTTCAAAAAAACTTTTATTCTAATAATTAAAAATACCCAATCTTCTAATTCATAAACATAAAATCACTAATATGTCTTTTTCTTCTTTTTCTTTTGTTATCTTCTTCTTGTTTAATATAATATAAACCATAAATAAAAGCAGAAAATTTATCTTTCTTAATACTCTTAGAAGACTGTTCTAATATAATATTGACACCTGAATTTTTTTCAACTAAATTTAACATTTGTTCTCTCAATATAGAAGTTAAAGTAAAAGGTTTTAAAAATTCATTTCTCTTATCACTATCCATATTTTGTCCAACTTTTGTAGACATTAATTTAGTTTTAGCCATTGATTCATCTATTAAGAATTTAATTTTTCCACTAGATAATTGAGTTTGAGCATAAGAATATGCTTCTGTATTAATTGGTGCATTAGCTTTAATTAAGTAAAGTGCATTTTCTTCTACATCTGCACCTTTTATTTTTTTATAAGGTTCAACAGCATCTTCTGAAGTTCCACCTTCAACGCCAAAAGGAGGTAAAGAATCTCCACTTTCTGGGTCTACTTGAGATTTTACCATAAAATCAACTAAACCAATACCTAAACCGTTGGCATCAATAGAAATAACTCTTGCTTTATATTTATAATACAGCTTTTTAATATGAATAGCTTGGTCTTCAAAATGTTCTGCTTCATATGTATAAATATGAACTAAACTTTTCAATGATGTTCCTTGCGGTTGCGGCGTCACCTTAAATACACAAACTTCAGTTGTACATCCGATACGACCGACGTCCACGCCAAGAACATAATAAGCATTTTTAGAACTTCTGCCACTATATTCGTACTCTGGCTGTAATAAAACTCTGTGTTTATCAAATTTTTCTGAAGAATAAAATGCATTTTCTGCATCTCCGCTCCATAGACTTCTATATTCTCTATCAAAAGACTCTTCTTTAAATGTACCTTGAAGTTTCAACTGGTCTACAAAGTCTTCATCTAGAAGTCCTTCTGTAACAGGTGTTTCATAAGTTCCACCCATAATCATAACTCTATCAGGTTCAATTACTGATTGTATTAAAAGCTCTATCAACTTATCATATGCAAAGGAATTTTTCCATCCAGCAGTTGTAATATATATTTGACTTTTATTAATTACTTCTTCTTTATGTCTCGTTCCATCTGGTAATAATCTATCTACGTTTGTTGTAGGAATAATAACTTCATTAAGAATATCTCCATCAATTAATACACATTCTTCCATTAAACCTCCGGTTCTACGCTGTCCTCTTGATGACTGCTTTGCCGCTAAAATATCAATAGAAGAACCATTCTTGAAGATATATTTTACATCATCTTTAGATTTTTTTGATGCCCCTCTTGTCCAATCAATCTCATTATTCAATGAAGGAATTAGTTTACAAATTTCTTCTATTTTCGCAATTGTAATACTTGCCGCCTGCTCTTTACCACCAGTAGTAACAAATAAATGTGAATTAGGATAAAGAATACATCTTAACATTAATACCATCATAGATAAGAATGATTTAGAATAAGCACGCGGGAATGTAGCATATACATATCTGTGTCGCATAACTATTCTTAAAAATACTCTTTGATAAAAGTAAAAATTAAAGGTACTATCTGGACCTTTCATAAAATCTATCAAATAGTCAGGGTATTCTCTATAAAAAGAAACTAAATTTCTTAAATGAGGCAATTGAGCTTTTAGTCTTTCTTCTGATAAGCCCTGTTTTTTTAAACCTCTTGAGTCGGATAACTCTAATAAACTTTGTAAACTCATATTAGTTATCCTCCTCTGTATAGACCTTCGCATCAGCCTCTTTTTGTTCTGCTATATCATCATAATATTCTTTATAGTGTTCATCTTGTAATTCTACTTCTGATAATCCTTGTTTCTTTGCTTCTTCTCTATCTTTCTTCATACTTTCCGCATTTTCTCTATTCTTAATATAGTTTTCTATCTGTTGAGCTAATGCTTTATCTTCATAGATTAAAGACCTATTATATTCTTTTAAGTCAGCAATAACTTTATCAACTATATCATTTGGAACTTTGATTTCGTATCTAGGGATTTCTCCGCCATTTTTTTCACAATAGGCAACCATCTCACCAATACAGTCAACAAAGTCATTCTTTTGTTCCTTATTTTGAGCGGCTGTAAATTTTGCGGATTTTCTTAAAGTATCATAAACCCTAGATAATTTCTGGAAACCATCAACATCTCCACAATCAAGAGCCTGATTCATTTTTAAATACGTTTTACAAGTTAAAATTAAAGTACCAATAGTATCAGAATCTTGAATATCAAATGAGTTCATCATCTCATTGTATTTTGTTTCTAATTCTACCCATTCACCAGGTTGATAAGTTCTACCCCATTTCATTGCTAAATAAATTTTATCTTCTTTTGTTAATTCTGAAGCAGGGTCATTTAATTCTTCTTCTGGAATAAAATTATTTTCCATAAAAGGGTTAGAACCTGGTGCATAATTATTAGCGCCATCTGTCCCACTAACATAGGCGGGTGGTAGCTGATTATTCAATTCAGCCGTACTCATAAAAGTATTATATTGAGCTTCAGAAATATCTCCTCTACGAAATTGCATCTGTAATTGAGCTTCTCTTGCCGCAAGCTCAGGATGGTCTTCTAAATATAATTCTCGTTTCTTGTCATCTTCCGCCTTTAATTTTTCTGTGTCTGACCAATGGTAATCTTTCCATTGTCTTAATTTCATTTTAGATAAATATTTACCAAAAACTGACATACCATTCATTTTTCTAGGGTCTTTAGCAAATGCTTTATCTCTTAAGCTATTCCATTCTGAAGGGACGTAAGGTACATCCATTTTTTCCAATAGCCAAACATAAGTGTCTGGATTAAAATTATCTATATGCATAGTCAAGCATTTCTTACATAATTCAACTTTACTTCCATCTCTATATGTGTAAAATTGACTTTCATCCATACTCTTTCCGCATTTTTCACAATAACAATTCAAACATTTTCACCTTCCTTTTATTCTATTGTAAATATAAAGCAAAAATAAACCATCAAACTTAATTATTTTTGACCAGGTTTCTTTAAAAAATCCGGCGTCATTTTTATATTTGAAGTCCATCCATATTTTTGATGAACTTTAATATGACACTCTTTACAAAGCGTGATTCCATTATTAACATCAAAACGTTTATCTGGATATTCTTTCCATCCAAATAAATGATGGGCATTTATTTCTTTTTTACTACTGCATATTTGACATTGATAATGGTCTCTTTCATATACTAAAACTCGCCATTTTTTATATTCAGGTGATTTTCTTAATTTTTCATTTTCTTCAGTAATGCCACCTTGCCAATTCCAATGTTCTTTCCCTTTATAAGTTGAATGTAAATTTTTTAAATGACACTTTTGTGAGCAATATTTATTTTCCGAAGTCCTTGCAATAAATATTTTATGACATATTGGACATTCTCGTTCTTTATTTACAATATTATGAAATTTATTGTAACAGTCACGGGAACAAAATCTGTTTGCATTTGCTTTTGCTCCAGTAAATATTTTACCACATATCTCGCAAGTATACTTTTTAACATTTTTAGAATGAAATTTATTATAACAATCTCTACAACAAAAATTATTTTTACCTATTTTACTTGAGTATTTAAAAAAATCTTTTCCACAAGTATCGCATTTAATTAAAACTTTACTCATTTCTTTTTCTACCTCTTTATTTAACCCTTGGTCAGAAATTAAGATTTTTTAGCTGGCTTTTTGTTACGGCATACCTTGCATATACTATAAAAGCCGTCACGACTCGTTTTATTTTTAGAAAAGAATTTATTATGAGCTAATTTAATTTCTCCACATCTTGAGCATTTTTTCCATTGACCTTTCTCTTCTTCTGTATAATGCCAGATTAAATAATCTTCTACCGCCTTCTCCGCAATTAATTTTGGAATTTTATTTCTCCATAAAGATGATAAATATTCAACAGTATAAGTCATATTATACTTTTCTTGTAATAATTGCTGTATTTCTATATTCTGTTTACCATCTATTTTATATATCATTAAATCATAATATAAGGGATAATCAAATTTTAGAGTTCTATCTACTAAATCTTCTAAGTCTTTCATTAAATAATAAGAATCACTGCTAAATTTATCAAAACAATCTTCTTTTAATTTACTATAATTACACAATAATGCAGAAATATGTTTTGGATTAAAAAATGAAATTAATCCATCATTATGAGGTATACCATTTTCATCTATTGAAAATTTATCACTAAAATCTATTTTACTAAAACTTTTAATAGCATTAACACTATACATTGGTGGTTTATATGCATTTTTTATTACGTATTGGTCTTTACGCATTTCTATAATTTGCTTTTTTAATAAATATTTTTTCTTACCTCTTGCATTTTTAGCTTCTTCTTCTACTTTTTCTATTGCATCTCTAAGGTCTTTTAAAGCGGGGATTTCCGCTACATCTTTCTCTGTAATTTCAAATTTTGGTTTAAAAATAATATTTTTATCATTTGCAATAATATTATAGATACCATCTTCGCCATTTTCAAATTTACCTACAAGTCCTTCAAAAGACATCTCTCTTTCATTTACTGTTACCATTCTATTGTCAGTTAATATCTTTTTCTTTTTTCTTTCTTCTTTATCCATTGCAAATACTATATAATCTGTTAATATACTTATATATCTTTTTGAAAGTTTTTCAGGAGGCGTTTCAGCTATAATCTTTTTTACTAATTCATTGCGGGCTTCCGGTGTTTCAAGCGTATAATCTAGCTTTAATCTGCCATCATCGGCCACCGCCGCATTTTCATACATTGTCTCTGTCATTAAGCTCTCCTCTATCTTTTTATATTTAATAGACTACTAAATGTAATCTATTTTTCTCATCTATAATAATTATAACACAAAATTTTTTCTTTGTCAAACTCGTTTAATATTCTTTAATTTGATTTTATAAAAAATTTATTATATTATATTTATATAAAGAAAATAATATAAATTAAAAATAAAGGAGATATTTATGGTTTTAATTATTATAGTATGTGCAATAGCTTGGGGTGTTTGTCGTTTTAAAAAAGTAAATTTTTTAAATACTCTTTTTATAGGTTTTCTAATTGGAATTGCATCTATATTTATTTCTGGATTTATAGGTCTTTGTACTGCTTCATTAACACAAACGGAAGTAAAAACAGAAACTTATAAAAATGTAAATTATTATATTTCACATGGAAAATTATTCGCTTATAGCAAAGAAAATGTTTATATTACTGCGGCGACTGAAGATGATAGTTATACTGATTTTTCTATTGTTAAGAAACAAGATATGGCGGAAGGAGAAAATATTTTAGTTAAAGAAACTTATCAAGGGGCTTTAAAAAATTATAGCTGTCTTTTTCTTGGTGCTGATTGGAAAACAACTAAATATATTATTTATGAGAAAGGAGAATAATTATGCTAGTAATGCTTATATGTATGATGGTAGGAGCTATGTTTTTTAGATGGCTACAAGATGAAGATTATATGAAGAATTTTGGTGCAATAATAGGTTCGTTTACAGGACTTTTCATTGGATTACTTCTTTCTATTGCTATTGGATTGGCGGTAGTGCCTACAACAACAACTAAAATTGAAGAATATAATATAAGTAAATATTATATTGATGATAATAAATTGTATTATGAGGGTGAAGATGGAACTATGGGAAGAATTGATATAGATAATGGAAATATTAAAACAGGTAATAAAACTTATATTGAGAAAAGATATTATAAAGTAAATAAAAGAATAAATTTTATTGTATTTTGTGTGAATGGAATGGAAGAAACAGTTTATTTGAAAGGAGCGGACTAATGGTTTTAAGTGGAGCAAATGCCGCTATTTTTGTAGCAGAACTAGAGAACCCTTATCCAACACCCCCAAGAATTACTGTTTCTTGGGAAGAAGCCACTGATGTACAAAAAGAAAGGCTAAATTGGTTTACGGTAAATGGGGAGAAAATAGCGTTTGAAGCAATAAGTGAAACATATAGACAAGAAATAGAAAAAGTTTATAATTTTTTATTAGAATGTGATAGTGGAATATACGCTCTTGAATATTATAATAGAAATAAAGACAATTTTGAAAAATATGGAGCAGAAGTAAACTTGAATATTCCTATATGTAAATATGAAGAAGACCATCAATGCAGATTTGACTGCCCTATTTTTGGGATATGTGAAAAAAATCCGTGTTAAGAATTTAAAAATACTTTTGGAGAAAGTTTTGACGAGGCAATATCATTTTTCTAAAATCAAATATTTTTTCTCCCGAAATACACCCCCCATCAATAGTTAAATAAGAGATAAGGTTTTTTCTGTCAGTTTTCAAATGAGAAAAATATTTTTGGTACGTCTGCGTAGTAGCAAGGCTTTATGGCAGTTAGAATGGGATGGTCACCCCCGCACTTTCTTTATATCTTTATCTCTTGATAGATAAGATGATGATATAGAGATAGATAATATAAGTTTTGATGGTTATATATAAATAAATATATAAATAATATAATATGATAATAATATTTATATATACTGTTTAGAATAAAAGAACAAATGCTATATATAGCTATTGCGTCGGGCCGTGGACATTGTTCCTTGTTCCTGTCCACGGGCCGTCTTTACCATAGGTAAAATTGCACAAAAATTTTTGAATTGAAACGTTTTTATTTGTGCAATATGCACAATTCCCACAAAGAACATGTGTTTGTCAATAGGCAAATTGCACAAAAATGTGGGGATAAAAACGTTTCAATCTTGTGTAATTTGTACAAATTGCACAAAACAATTTGAGTGCAATTTTACCAATTTCTAGCACTTTGCACAAAAAGTATCAGGAACTTTGGACTATTTTTGTGCAATTTACCTATTGACAAAGCCAAAGGTTTGGTTCTAAGACTAAGGTTAAAGACTCAAGAGCAGAGCAATACACTACATCACGTTGACAAGAACCACAAGAAGTATTATAATAAAAGAAAAGGAATAGAGAGGAGTGACAACACTATGATAACTTTACAATTTACACTATTTAGTACAACAGGCAAATACAAACCAGTAACTACTTTAATAAAGGTTGACAGTGTGCAACAGTACAACGAGAATAAACATAAATATCAACAAAGAGCAATTACTAAAATGTGTGCAGAAAAACATACTACTTGGTGGGCATTAAAGAGTAACGGTTTTACAAAGTTAAAAGTAAGGGTTTACCCTAAAAATAATAGTTGACAGTTTCAAAAATGTATGATAAAATAAGGTATACTCAAAAAGGAAAGAGAGGTAATAAGGTTATGAGTAGAACAAGACAGAACAGAAGAAGTAAGAGAAAAGAGTGTGTGATTAATGGGTGCATTTGTTTATTAATTGCTATTGTATTGTATGGTTCAATGGGTGCTATTGATTACATTGAAACACATTACAACAGACTAGCAACAGTGACAGAGTGTAAAGATGACAATATTATCACTAAAGATAAGCAAGGCAATCTATTCGCTTTTGAGGGCGATGGCTTTAAGGTAGGCGATGAAGTAGTGCTTGAAATGTATACTAATCATACAGATAACACAATTAAAGATGATGAAATTTTAAATGTAAAATTGAAATAGTAAAAATGATAAAATAAAAGCCTTACCTAAATGGTAAGGCTATGTTATAAATAGAAAGAGGGTAGTAATGAATAAAATCTTTGACAAAGTAAATAATTGTTTAGAGAAATTCATTGGTGGAGAAATATTCTTTGATGAATTAGACAAACAGATTAAGTTTGATAAACAATTATTAGAAGAATTATTTTACAAAGCAAAGAATGAAAATGCGGAAGTCATTGCTAGTGGAGAAATTGGTCTGTGTCTACACAATTATGGATTTCCGATTGACATAATCGTACAAGGGGGACTCCGCAAGAATAAAGAAGTTTTAGATTTATCACCTTTTATTGACGCTAACAAAGATTATGTTTTTATTGATGATAGCTATTTCAGTGGTAAGACTGCACAAGTTATTAAAGAAGAAATAGAGAGGTGTGGGGCAAAGTTAAAATGCGTTTGGGTTGCTTATGACGGTTCACAAACGCCTATTCATAAAGTAAAAAGTCTTTACAGATACTATGATAATTTTGATGTGTTAGGTAGAAAAATAAAATAATCAACCCGAACGTTCGTTCGGGTCCGAAATATTATACCACACAGTATGTGGTGCTGTCAAGACTTTTTTTAAAATTTTTTAAAAAAATTTTAAAAATCCTGAAATAAAACTGGTTAAAAAACATCAAGAAAAGTACCGGAAATTAGTTAAAAATAATCAAGGAAAAATACTTGACAAAATATAATAATAATAGTATACTATAATTAAGTTAAGAGAAAGGACTACTAAGGTAGTAAAGGTATTTAAAGATGTTAAAATTTACAGATATGAGCGTTGAAGAAGTAACTTATTATATTGGATTGGTTAATGGAGAAGATTATGAGGGTATAGAAATGCCTAATTCCATAGATAGTTGTATATATGAAAGTTTTAAAATAAAGGTATGTAACTCTTATTTTAGAGATACAGAAACTAATAAAATTTTTGTACATAGACATTTTGATTGTAAAGCTAAAGACTTTGAGAGATATTATCTTGAGGAGTTGTAAAAAGGCGAAAACGCCTTTTTCTTTTTCTAGTTTTAAAGTGGACACCGTTCGAACACGTGTTCACCCCGAATTCGCAAGGGCACCCCATTCAAGTATATCATATTTCAAAAAGTCTGTCAATAGTTTTTTTGAAAAAATCCTGAGAAAATTGCACAAAAAAGATGCTATAATTTTGTGCATTTTTACTATTGATTCTAAAAGTCAATAGTAAATAGTAACAAAAATTTTGCTATAACTTTTATCTGTTTTTGTGCAAATTGCTAAAGTTAAAAAACTTTTGTAAAAACTATAGACAAAACCGAAAAAAAGCTGTATAATGTTTACATAAGATAAAGAAAGGGAGCGACCAAGGGTCGCTAATAGGTAAAGTAAAATGATGAATTTTAAAGAGAGAGTTAAGAGAGTTGAAGAAATTAGCAGACAGTTACAAATAGCATATTCTCAATATAGTAATAAAAATATTGAACAATTCGGTTGTGGAGATTGTATAAAATCAATTGGAGATTTTGCTTTTATCGCTATTTTTGCTAATGTAGATTGTTATACAATAACTTTATATAATTCAATAGGATTTGAAGAAATAAAAATAGAAAAACATAATATTGATTTTCAATATCTTTACAAAATAATAGAAATATTTATGGAAAGAGAAACAAACTTATAAAAAAGAGGGGGGGGCTGAAAAGCCCCCACACAATAAAAAAAAGAGGTGTTTAAAATGAAACAAAAATATTTTGAAATAGGTAATAAATTAATTACTAACTTAGGACTTGAAAATAAAACAGTGATTAAGTACTGGAAAGCATACGAAAAAAATAATTTTTTTGTCTGCTGGCTAATATCTAAAGTGGCATAAATGCCACTTTTTATTTTTGTGCGTTCGGTCTACCCGAACGTACGTTCGGAGCCGAAAAATTATATCATATATGTGTCAAGTTGTCAAGAGAAAAAATTGAAATTTTTTCAATTAAATAATTTTATCCCAAAATTAAAAAGTGCTTGACTATTCGACTATTATACTATATAATTATATATAGATAGAGAGATATAGGAGGCTAATAATATGATTAATATTAGAACAATTAAAAAGTTACAAAATAATGACGGATTGACATTAAAAGGTGGTAAGTGTATCACTTATAAATCAGGCTATCAGGTAGCAACAGAGGGAATAGAAACGACAAGCCCTCAAGAGGCTATACAAGCCGTTAGGGCATACGGCGGGAATTGTGGTGTATGGTTTGAAAATGGTATCTATTACATAGATAAAAGCCACAGAGTAACCACAAAAAAAGACGCTTTACAATTAGGAAGAGAAAAAAATCAAATAAGCATTTTACAATGGCGAACAATGAAATTAATATATTGTTAAAAAGGGGAAACCCTTTTTAACTTTTTGTTGTGAGTAACAGAAGTTAGTCTTGACTAACTGCTATTAATGTTATCTAACTTTAGTTAGTTTAGTTTAATTTTAATTAGTAGTATCTAACTGTGATTAGTCTAGGCTAACTGAAGTTAGAAGTGTCAAACCTTAGTTACTATAGGCTAACTTTGATTGATTGTTTGAAACTCAGGTTAGTATAGGCTAACCGCAGTTAAGTGTTTGAAACTCAGATTAGGTGCAACTAACCAGAGTTAGTATAGACTAACTCAAATTAGTTGTTTGAAACACTTGTTTTATTAAGCGGACCGTGGACATTGGACCTTATTTTTGTCCACGGTCCGTCCAGTCCAACCGAACATACGTTCGGGTTTTAAACTGATTAAAATACATCAAGTTGGTTGATGTTTTTTATCCCATAAAATAAATCAAGTTGGTTGATGTTTTTTAATTGATGTTTTTTAATCAGTAAAATATATCAAGTTCCTTGATATATTTTAATTTGAAATGTTTTTATTTATTTTTGTGCAAATTGTACAAAAATTCAATGTAAATTTTGTGCAATATTCCCTCTTGCAATTATACACCGTAGGGTGTATAATGTATACATAAGATAAAGAAAGGAACACCCCACTAGGGGGTGGAAAGGTAAAACGTTATGAACAAAAAATATTCAATTGAAAAAGACAATCCATATTACAGGGAGATAGTCTGCCTTGAGATAATAGGCGAGCATATTGACGAACCCGATAAGTGTTTCTTATGCTATCAGAGAAAAGTGTGGGAAGAAGTTGACGATGGAGAAATAGAACATATGGGATTTGAACCTATTTGTTCATTAGATGAACCAATACCTAACAAAAATATTTCAACCCTCACTGTTAGTAGTAGTGAAATTGAAGACATTGAAGAAAATGATGAACATATATGGGTAGCAAAATAATAAAATAAAGATAAAATCCTAGCCTCTATATGAGGCTGGGTAGGAGGTTTAATATGAGAACAATTACAGTTGAAAAAATAGAAATAATAAGTTGTGTAATCGCAGTCAGTGCAAATGATAATATATATGACGCTTGGCTTGAAATGTTTGGTATGGCTAAAGATTTTGAAACAATAGTCAATAATACAGATATATGCGAAAAACTTATAGAGATTATTAATAAGGGACTTGCAACTGATGACTTTTTTAAAGAAGAATTATTTGAAACTTTAAGAAAAATGGGCGAAAATATTGAAAATTGGTTATAAAATAAAATCCTACCCCTTGAAAAAGGGGTAGGTAGAAAAGAGGTTTTAATATGAAAGTTATAGTTTTTGATATGGACGGTACAATAGCAGACTTATATGGTTATCCAAATTGGTTAAAAGCATTAAGGAATGAAGATGAAACACCATATTCAGGTTGTAAACCTTTGGTTAATATGCGTGAATTATATAAAGTTTTAATGGCTTTGAAAAAAGTTGGCTATAGAATAGTTGTAACAAGTTGGTTATCAAAAGATAGTTCAAAAGAATACAAAAGTAAAGTCAGAAAAGCAAAAAAAGATTGGCTAATAACAAGGGGTTTTCCTTATGATGAAGTTCATTTAGTACAGTATGGCACAACAAAAGCCGATTGCACTAGAAAATTAGGTGGGTTTCAGATTTTAGTTGATGATAATGAAAAGGTCTTAAAAGGTTGGCATTTAGGTGCGACCATCAACGCAAAAAGTGATATTATAAAAGCACTTTATAGGCTTTTAGAATCTGAATATTAGAATGATAAATACCCCTATACGGCATTGAAAAATAAGTAAATGAAATGCCGTATAGGGTTGACAAAATAAAAAAATTATTATATAATATATGTATAAGATAAAGAAAGAGGTATTAGATATGAATAAAATGAATTATTTACAGTATAGCACAGCAATAGATGTAGTAGCAAATATGACAAATGTTGACAATGAGGTTGCAATTAAGACAGTTGGTGCATTATGCCAAATTTTTGATTTGCAACCAGAAGAAAGTCTTGATGATATTACTAAAGCATTAGTTGGCTCATTAGAAAAAGCTGGTATCTTTACAGAAGAAGAAATTGAAATGGTTAAAAATGGCGAAACTAATGAAGAAATCATAGATAAAATAATGAATATGTAATTTTATTATATATATCAAGAGTATAAAAAACTAAAGACAATAAAATATATGAAAGGAGTAAACCAATGTCACAAAATCTTAATGAAATTGCGGCGATGGCACTCATTGGCGAATTTGTTTCCGTCAAAGAATTACTCACCGCCGTAATGAAAGGTTTTGCAGAAGATGAAGATATTAAATCACAAGAAAATGCTGATTTATGTTTTAAGGCTTTGCAAACATTCCTAAAGTAATTAGGGAGCTACCGAAAATGGTCGTTGGTGGTTCGGTTCACTCCATAGCACCCATAAAGCAAGGTTTTTTAAATGAAAATTCAGAAATAAAGAAAAAATAAAGTTTCCTAAAATAAACAGTTGACACAGCCCCCTTTATATGATATAATATATGTATCAACAGAAAGAGAGGATATATAAATGAAAAAAAGATTTACTTTAGTTATAAGAAATAAGAAATATAATATGGTAGACCTCGATACACACGATTTATATGTAGGACTTTGGCAGATATTCAAAGTCTTATGGAAAAATAGAAAAAATTATGATTTATACATAAATAAATAAAATAGACAAATCCCGATAGCAGAAACACCCTTTCCTTTTTACCTTTAGTTTCTGCTATCTTTTTTATAAAAAACTATTGACAATCATTTAGTTTTGATGTATAATATATACATAAGATAAAGGAAAGGAAGTAAATAATATGAGAAAAGTATTTGACAGACAAACTTATGTAAGAGCAATAGGAGAGAAAGAGTGGCATAGAACTTCAATTTTTAAACACTTGTCCTACCAAGAGGAAGAAATAACTACAACTAAAATAATACAGTATGACAATTTTAAAGACACATTAAGATATGTAGAAACAGATGAAATTTACAATGCAGAAATTGATTATACTTTATTTAGAAATAAGCCTTATATTAATATTTATCACGCACCTAAATATTCATTAATGGAACGTTCTTATTTTAAAATTACAGAAAAGAATTTTGTTCCTATAGAGTTTAAAATTGAGTATGAAGAATGTGAAGATATAAGTCTAGATATTCTTAAGAAACTACTCACCGCCAAAGAATATTGTGATTTTATAAATGATAATTTAGATACAAAAGTAAAAAATATGTTGTTGAGGGGTTGACAAAAACCCCTCCCCTATGTTATAATAATTATATCAAATGAAAGAGAGGTAAAATAATATGGAAGTAAATTTTAAGAGTATATTAGAAAATAATGAAGACTTGACAATCCACGGAGAGGGCTTAACTGATGGAGATACTTTTGTTTTTAAAGATGAACCAACAAAAATCTATATGATTGCAGATGGAGAATCTCAAATTTTTAATATTGAAACTGGCGAAACTTTTACATTACAAAAGAAAGATTATGAAAAACCAATTAATATAATATATGGTAAATTTCAAATTATATCAGTACAAAGATAGGGGGGTGATAATATGTTAAAAAAAGGTACAAGAGTAAAAATAGTAGATAAGCATTTAAAAAGTAATGGCAGATTAGGTACATTTGTAGGATTAAATTCACAAAATTATTATAAAATTTATCTTGATGAACCTATTCGTAAAAAGGTATATTTAGTCACATTAAGGGATATGGAATCATTTGAGATTGCGTGGGAAGAAATGGAAACTGATGTAGCAAAAGCAGAATGTTTTGAATGGGTTAAAAATAGAGTGTCGAGTTTAACCTCTCAATTAGACGCAGTGACTAGAGCTGTAAAAAGGTTAAATAGAGAATAATCAAAAGTCAATAGGCAAGTTGCACAAAATGTGACTTGCTTTTTTGTGCAAAATTACTACTTGACAAAGAGCGGCGGATGTGCTATAATAAAATGGGGTTTTATAAACTTATATATTTCAGATGTTTGTCGGCTCGTCGATGGTTGAGACGAGCCGAGTTGTCAAGCCGAACATACGTTCGAGTTTTAAATTGATTAAAATACATCAAGAACCTTGACTTATTTTATCCCATAAAAAACATCAAATTGATTGATGTATTTTAATGTCCGAACATACGTGCGGTTAGTTGAGGCTAACCGAAGTTAGTCGACCCTACCCGTTTTCGCAGGGCACCCCATTTCATTATAACATTTTTTGAAGTGTTTGTCAATAGTAAAATTGCACAAAAATCCCGAATTTTCTGGATAAAATTTTGTGCAAAATGCTGAATTTTATTTTTGTGGAACTTGCACAAAAATCTTTGAACGGACTCCCGCATTTTCGTAACATTGCTGAAATTTTCTCTATTTTACACAAAAATAAATAAAAAATTTTGTAAAAATGTAACAAAATTATTTCTAGGGGTTGAAAAATTTTTCAGATAGAATTATTATTTATATTGTGCTTAAGGAAAGCACGTTGCACATTTAAAATTTTATATGAAAGAGAGGTAATTGTAATATGATAATTCAAATCGCAACTATTATTTTTTTTATTTGTAGTTTAATCAATGTAATGTTATCTACATTAAAAACCATTTTAACAGTTAAAGCGTCAAAAGGTGTGGCAACCATTATTAATGCAATAACTTATGGCTTTTATGCTATTGTAGTAAAACAGTTGGCGAGTTTAGACTTAATAACTACCGTTACAGTAACTATTATTACTAATATAATAGGGGTGTACGTTTCAATGTGGTTATTAGAAAGAACAAAAAAAGATTGTTTATGGAAAATATCCGTCACTACTAAAGATAATACTTTAGTAGAAAAATTAGAAAAGTTTAGTATTTCTTATGTAATGAACCCAGTTCAATACAAAAAACAAACTTATTATAATATTGATGTTTTTAGTGAAAATCAAAAGGATAGTTCTATTATTGAAAACATATTGAAAGAATACAAAGTAAAATACAATATTACAGAAATTAATAAAAAATTTTAAAAAAATTGAAAAAGTGCTTGCAATTCCTTGTAAGATATGATAATATTAATATTGTCAAAAGACACAAGGGATTGCAACTCCACTTTTGGCAACGTACATTTATAATTTAATAAAGAGAGGTAACAAAATGAACAAGAAATTTTATTTAACAGTAGACACCGAAACGGCAACAATTCCATTTGCAAATCAGATTTGCAAAAATGCTAATCAAAAACAGAAAATTACAATTGCTAAACCTTTGGTATATGACATTGGTTGGAGTATTACCGACAGACAAGGCAATATCGTAAAAACAGAAAACTTTTTAGTTCAGGAAACGTTCTTTGTTCCTAATATTTTCAATACTGCTTATTACAGAGATAAAAGACCTATTTATATGGAATTGTTAGAAAAAGGCGAGATTAAAGTTGATTGCTGGAATAACATTATGAAGTTATTTATCGCAGACCTTGAAAAAGTTGATATTTCAACTGCCTACAATGCGTGTTTTGATTTTAAAAAGGCAATACCATTTACTGAACGTTATATTAAGGCTTTATATTCAAGTGACTATCAGAAATGGGAAGATAGACAGAAAAAGAGTTGTGAAGATATTCTTAATAATTGTAACAATGCTAAAAATGAAGAATATTTAAACCCATATTTTGAATTAAGGGGCGTGCAATACCCTATAGCAGACTTGTGGTGCATTGCTTGTGAACGTTTAATAAATATCAACAAATACAGAAATTTTTGTCTTGATAGAGGTTATGTGACAAACAGTGTAGTATTTTTCAAATCATCAGCCGAAACGTCATTTCAGTATTTAATGAAAAACTATGATTTTATCGAGGACCACACTGCTTTATCGGACGCACTAATTGAAAGCCAGATTTTAACAAAAGCCTTGAAAAAAGGCAAAATTGAACCTACATTGTATGCGTTTCCGTTTAGGGATTTAGGTTCAACTATAGATTATGCAATAGACACGAACCATAAATATATTGAGCCATTATACGAATTGTTATTAAACTACATTGAAAATAATAACGGTTTTGAAAAAGGTGGTGCATATTGGAAGAAGATTATGAAAGAACTTGAAAAACTTGAAAATGCAAACTTTTAAAAAAAATAAAAAAATTTAATAAAAAGGGTTGCAATTCCATTTCAAAGTGCTATAATAGATAGTGTCAAGGGAATGGAGTTGCAACCCACTAAATAAAAAAAATTAAGAAAAGAGGTAATGTATTATGACAAACAAAAAAATGACAAAGAGAGATTATTTTAACGGACTTTTAGGAGTGCTTGAAAATCACAAAGACAGTATTGAAAATTATGAAGAATTTAAGGCTTTCATTGAAAGAGAAATTGAGTTGCTTAACAAGAAACGTAGCAATTCAAAGCCTACAAAAACGCAGATTGAAAATGAAAAAATCAAAGAAAAAATCTTGATTGCTTTTGAGAAAATTGATGAACCTGTAACCATTACAGAACTTGCTAAAATGGACGGTTTGACTGAATACTCAAATCAGAAACTTTCAGTTTTATGTCATCAGTTAGTAGACGAACATAAGGTAGTCAATACAAAAGTGAAAAAAGTTTCATATTTCAAAATTGCCTAAAGGCTATGGGGATAGCCAAAAGGTTATCCCCTTAAAATCTTAAAAAAGAGGAGTTGATAAAAAATGACTAAGGCAGAAGAAAAAGCCAAAGAAATTAAGGGTTTAATGGAACGTCATTCTTTAACATTGGAAGAAGCCACTCAATTATGGGAAGAAGATAATTCAGACTATTGTAATGAAGAAATGGCAGAAATGGAAAATAAGGCTAAAACCTTAAAACGCAGGTATGAGAAAGACCTAACAAAAAAACGCAAACCCACTGAAAGAGAGCGTAAGATTGATACAGAAAAACTTGAAATTTTAAATTTAATAATTCCAACACTACAGACAATTAGTGACAATGTAGAACGCAAGAATGAAGTTGAGTTACATTTTACAAAAGGTGGTAATGATTACACGATTAAATTAATCAAACATCGTAAAAAGAAGTAATGACAACGAGTGCAAGTAGTATTCAATACTACTTGCATTTTTTATTTTTTTCAATGTTACATATTGTATAAGTGCGGGGGAGCCGGTATTAGTGACTTTTGCCTAAATACAATATGTGATATATCACACGGTATGTTACATATTATAATATGTGATATGTTACACACAAGGTTACATACTGCAATATGTGACATGTCACATACTATAGGTCGCCTAGGTCACATACAATATGTGACCTTGACAGGACTCATCGCAGCGTTTCCGGTTGAAACGCTGCGTGTTTGGGTAATATTTTATTATACCACTTTTTTGCTCCAATGTCAATAGTAATTTTGTACAAAAAATTTTTCCCAAAATTGTGAAATTTTACTAATTGTAATTATTAAAATATTATGCTATACTATATACATAGATAAGAGATAGAGTTCTTTACAAGGACTTGATAAAGAATTGGGTTCTTGTAAAGGTCTATCACCAAAGAAAGGAGAATGTTATGTGGACTAAAGAAACTCATTGGAAACACGATGTTTTAGCCTATCATCGCAAGTATGAAAAAGAAAGAAAAAAAATACTTGACAAAAAGGCTAAAAAGTAATATAATACTTATATAAGGAGTGAAAGTCAAGGCACTCAAATATAAAATTAAAAAATAAAAAAAGTCTTGACAAAATTAAAAATAAATGTTATAATTACTATGTAAAGTAAAGAAAGAAAGAGGTGTTATTTATGAAAATCACAAAAAGAGAAATGTTCAACGCAATTATTAAAATGATGAATGGAGAAAAGGTTACACTCCCAGTAACAGACGGCGAGCCTTATGTAGTAACTGAAGAAGATGTTTGCCACTTTTGCGAACACGAAATTGAACTCTTAAATAATAAGAGAAGTGGTTCAGGTAAGCCTACAAAGACACAGATTGAAAATGAAAAAATTATGGAAACTATCTATTCAGTTCTTGAAAATGCTGGTGTCGGAATGACAATTTCAGAAATGATGAAAACTGATGAATTAAATGCTTACTCAAATCAGAAATTATCTGCTCTTTGTAAGAAAATGTATGAGAATGAGCGAATCCAGAAGAAAATCATTAAGAAAAAGTCATTTTTCGCTGTAAAAGGTGTAGAAATCACTGAAAAGTAGTATAAAAGAGCGAAAAGGGGGCAACCTCTTTTCCCTTTTTACCTAAATTGTTTAAAAAATATAAAAAAATTAGTAAAAATGCACAAAAATTGTTGAAAAAATACAGTTTTTGTGTATTTTTTTGTGAAAAATTACTATTGACAAATAGTAACAAATGTGCTATAATTGTCGGAGCCTGAGCGAGCGACAGGCTCCGAGTTCCAGTCCCATACTCTATATGGCGAATTTTTCTGAGTGTTTGAACTTGTATATTTTTTTCTGCCGCGTCCCAAAATTCTTTACCAGCATCTCCGCATATGGCCGCCAATTCTGAGTGTTTTGAACCCCCTATTTTTAATTTGATTTTTATAAAAAATTATGATATAATAATAAAAAAAGACTAAAATATTCCCGCTGCCTTTCTCCGCCTTGTTATAATATTTCTAATGTCTTTTCCATAAACCTATACTTCTAACATTTCCTGCCCGTTTATCAATAGAATAATATAGCAAAAACTTTTTCTCTCACTCCATTTTTCAGTGTTTATTTTTTCAAGAGTGCAACCTAACAATTTAAGCCTAAAAATTTTTAGCACTTTTGCTTACTCTAAGTCTTATTCATAAAATCTATATTCTAACATTTTCCGCCAAATCAATAGCACAATAATATAACAAAATTCAGTTCACTCTTCCTAATTGAATTTTATAAAAATTTTTAGTATAATATATATATAAGATAAAGAAAGAAATAAGAGGTAATAAAAATGGTAAAAGATATTTCAACTATGATAGCAGAAGGTGTAACAAGAGCAGAAATTATGGCAGTTATTGATGAACAGATTGCCGCACGTGACAATAACAATAGACATGCAGAAAATAAGAAAGATATTTGTGATATGATGACATCTCTTGAAAACATTTTAGTAAGAGAAGGTGTTATTACTGAAGCGGAAAGAAATGACTTTGCGAAAGACCCTATGATGGATACTATGACTAAATGTTTTATTGAAGCTATGAAAGAAGAAAGAGCATCAGGCGATTTTATTCCAAAGGTTGGATTTGCTTCTGCTGAAAAACCAAGAGTAAGAAGAAGAAGTGAAAATAATGAACCTGAAGATATTGATGCGGCAATCAATGACTTCTTAAAGCACTTAAATGATTAATAGATTACAAAATATAATTTATTATATCAAGAGCTAAAGAATTAAGAACTCTAGAAATAGAGTTCTTTTTTTTTATGTTTATATATGCGGAAGACGATGAGGATAGCGGTAATGAAAGAAGATGAATATGATATAGGTCGGGTCCCGTGCCACCCACTCTACTTAATTTCACTTAATTTCACTTAATTTCACTTAATTTCACTTAATTTCACTTA